>Ga0222719_10000560_pt1 | contig 36830 bp, 27 predicted proteins | sample C33_34DmetaG_FD_165039 | JGI IMG/M metagenome (GOLD analysis project Ga0222719, IMG submission 165039) | Estuarine water microbial communities from San Francisco Bay, California, United States - C33_34D | ecosystem: Environmental > Aquatic > Marine > Unclassified | place: USA: California... | reverse complement strand
ACGAATTTTAGTAATTTTGTTGTTATTTTAATTTTTTAAATTCACGTATATCTTGATACGCTAAAATTTAAAAAATATAAAATGCCTAAAAATTCCTCAAAATTGGTTGATTTGCAGAGGTCTTAAATATTGCACGAATTACTATAGGTTGCAGAGCTACAGCTTCAGGTTTTTGCATATGGTTATATTGGCTATATTTCAGAAGTTATAGTTTATAACCGCGCCTTGAAAAAATCAGAAAGAAAACAGGTTGAAAGTTACTTAAGTCAGAAATTTGGAATTCAGTTGTAATAATAGATTTGCAATTACTTTTGACAATTAATCGAATTATACCAAATCCCATCTATAATTCTATATAGATACAAAGTATTTTTAAGGAAAAAATTATTAGAAAATTTAGCCTTGCATCTTGATATACATGGCTAAATTTTATGATGATTTTTAACTAAAAAGACAAAGTAGCTATATGGAATTATAGATGGGATTTGGTATTATAAAGATCTGCCTCCATTTTGGTTGTTATTTCTTTGATTATCGACTTTTTGGGTGTGTTTTTTTGATTGGTGTTCAGCGATTTCCATCTCTTCCTTGGTTCTTTCTTGTTTTTCCATCTTTTTTTTCTTGATACGCCAAATCATCGATCTTTTGGCTGAGGTATTCATTGCTTTGAGATTGCCTTCGATAGACATTTCATCAACCTCTTCGGATCTGTCATCCCATAAATCTTTGCCGCTAACTTCTTTTTTTTGCTCTTTCTCAAGGCCGCCAACTTCTAAATCAAGGTTTCTTTGATGAAATTGATTAGGTCTAACGCCACTAGCATGTTTTAATTGTTCGACAACTATATCAGCTTGCTCTTTGGCTTTGGGATTGGTTTTAGTAAAGTCATCTTTTTTGATAAAATTTTGATCATTTTCTTCATTGTGAGTTTCAAAAAAATCTTGCGAGCTGTTAAAGCTATAGTCGCTAGTGCTATTTTCTAAGATTTTCTTATCATTTTTTTGTTTTTTAAAAAAATTCTTAAAGAATCGATAAATCTTAACAAAGAAAAAAAGAACTTTGGTAATCAAATCGCTTACTGACATAGATTTTGTAATTTGCTAACCGCGTTAAAGGAGTTTTGAATTTTTAAAGAATCATTTTGCGGGTTACAAACAAAAATTATCTTTTGCTCAGGATTAATTTTTATTTGATTGTTGCTGGAAAAAACCATTTGTAGAAGTTTATCAGGCTCTTTGAATTTGTTATTTTTAAAAGAAATCAAAAGACCGTCTTTTTTCATCTCCAATTTTTCAATGCCAATTTGACGACAAATATGTTTGATTTTGGCAGCTTCGATTAAATTATAAACTTCCGGCGGTAATTTGCCAAAGCGATTAATCATTTCATTGCACAAATTCTCTTGATCTTGCTCATTTTTGATCATGGCAATTTTTTTGTAAAAGCTCATGCGAAGAGCTAAATCTTCAATATAATTTTCGGGAATTAATAGTGAGATACCAAGCTTAACTTGGGTTGAAAAATCATGATCTTCAATTGAGATTTGTTGATCTTCTTTAATTTCTTTAGAGTTTTTAAGTTTTTCGGTAGTTTCAAGTAGCATCTGCTGATAAAGCTCAGCGCCAGTTTCTCTAATGTGACCAGATTGTTCGTCACCCAAAATATTGCCACTACCTCGAATATCCATATCATGACTAGCAATATTAAAACCAACCCCCAGTGCATCTAGATTTTGCATAACTTCAAGTTTTTTCTTGGCGCTAGCTTTGATCTTTTTATTTTTATCAAGCATGAAATAGCAATAACCACGCAGTTTACCTCGGCCAACTCGGCCACGAAGTTGATAAAGTTGTGACAAGCCAAACATTTCAGCTTTGTAAATTATCATGGTATTGGCCGATGAAATATCGATGCCAGATTCAATAATTGTGGTTGAAAGCAAAAGATCAGTTTTACCGTCGCAAAATTCATTCATAATATCGTCAAGTTCACTTGCTGACATTTGTCCGTGAGCATGAGTGATTTTTAATTCAGGCAACATGACTTTAAGTTTTGGCTCAATTTCCTGCAAATCTCTAACTCTTGGCACTACAAAAAATATTTTGCCACCGCGATTAAACTCGCGCATAATAGCTTCTTTGCAAATTATATTATCGTAAGGCATTACAAAATTACGTACTGCAAGGCGGTCAACGGGCGGGGTAGCAATCAAGCTTAAATCTTTGACACCAGTCATTGACATCTGCAGGGTACGAGGAATTGGTGTGGCTGAAAGGGTTAATAAATGGACTTCATTGCGCAGTTTTTTAAGTTTTTCTTTTTGCGCCACGCCAAAATGCTGTTCTTCGTCAATAATAACCAAGCTTAAATTTTTAAATTTTATATTATTTTGAATTAGAGCGTGAGTACCAATAATGATATCTATTTCACCATTTTCAATTTGTTCACGAATTTTTTTGGACTCAGATGCGCTAACTAATCTTGAAAGTTGAGCAACTTTAATGTTAGTTCCTGCAAATCTTTCCTTAAAATTTTTATAATGTTGCCGACATAGCAAAGTCGTAGGAGTTATTATGGCCACCTGAAATTTATTTTTATCATTAGAGTTGCTAACTACCAAGGCAGCAGCTCTCATGGCAACTTCAGTTTTGCCAAAACCAACATCGCCACAAATCAAGCGATCCATCGGCGAACCTTTAACCAAATCTTCCTCAACTTCTTGAATTGCTTGTAATTGATCATCGGTTTCAACAAAGGCAAATTTTCTGACAAATTCATCATAAAAATGCTGTTCAGCTTTAAAAATTGGGCTTTTTTTGAGTCTACGAGCAGCGGCAATTTTAAGCAATTCTTCAGCGGCAACTTTAATTTTATTTCTAACTTTGTTTTTACGATTTTGCCAATTTTTACCACCTAAGCGATCGATCTCGATTAGTGGATTATCAGCACCATAGCGACTAATTAAATTTATATCGTCAACTGGCACGAAAAGCGTGTCGTTACCAGCGTAGATTATTTTGAGCATATCGGTTTTTGCTTGGCCAACTTCAATTGTGTAGATGCCATCAAATTTACCAATACCATGATCAAGATGCACAACTAATTCACCTTGATTTATAGCTAAACTTTCTTCAACTAACCTTTGACTAGCATCTTTGCGTGATTTTTGTTGGCGTGTTTGTTTTTCGCCAAAAAGGGCTTGTTCGCCAATAAATAAAAAATCATCTATGTAAAAGCCAAAGCCACATGGTAAAATTGCGGTGTTTAATTTGTTATTTTTAACTGGCTCTAATTTAGAGAAATTTTCAATTTCTTGGCAATAAATGCCATAATCTGGCAAAAGCTTGGTGATGCGATCGCAAAAAGCTTGGCTTAAAAATGATAATAAAATTTTTGGCTTTTGCTCTTTATTTTCTGAAATTCTGGCCAAGATAAAATCTTTAAAAAGCTCGATTGGATCTTTTTTATTGGCTCTACCAGCTAAAGCAAAATCTGGGATTGGTTTAATTTTTAGATCAATTTTTCGCTCAGAATTGCTATTTGTTGAATTATTAAATTCGATGTTAATTGCCGATTTTATTTCATTTTCAACTTCATCAGTAGTTTTATAAAGCAAATTTGGTTCAATTGGCTTAGTGGTTGAGTTTTTATGATGCTGATGATCAAAAAGGCGCGCTTGATAAAATTCTTTGATCAAATTTTGTCGTTCTTCAGCTAATTCAAAAATTGAATTATCGTAAAAAATTACTGGTTTTTGCAAATAATCACCCAAGCTAGTTAGGTTATTGTCGTAAAAAAACGGCAAGAAATGCTCCATGCCAAGAAAAGTTCTTTTTTGTGAAATCGCCTCGTAAAGTGAATCTTTTAGCCAATTTGGACAATTTTGACGATAAAAATTGCGAAAAGATTCTATGGTTTTATCATTTAAAATAACTTCGCTAGATGGCAAAATTGAAATTCTTTTAACTTGTTCTTTGGAGATTTGTGTCAGTGGATCAAATATTTTGATCGATTCAACTTCTTCACCAAAAAAATCTAAGCGATAGCCAATCAAATCAGCTGCCTCTTGCATTACAATATCGATAATACCGCCTCTAACCGCAAAATCGCCAACATCATTGGCCACAGCTTGCCTTTCATAACCTTTAGCAACTAAAAAATCAGTAATTTGATTTAAAGAAATTTTACTACCAACCTCTAAAAAAAGTCCTAAATCTTTAATTTGATTTGGCGAAACTGTTTTTTGAATGAATGAATTTATTGAAGTAATGATAGTAAATTTTTTATTCTCAGCTCTAGTGGCTAATTTATAAAGATTCTTAAAACGCTGAGCCAGAATTGCAGGTTTTGGCGAAGTTGAATCATATGGCAAACAATCCCAAGCTGGAATAATGATAATTTCGAAATTTTTAGCTAATTGCTTATCGACAAAAAATTTAATTTGTTGCTCAATTTTACTTATTTCAACATCATCTTTGGCTAAATATAAAATATCATTTTTATCAAAATTGGCTAAAATTTTATTTAGCAAAAAAGCGTGCGCGTCTTGAGGTGTTTGACTTAAGCTACAAGATTCTTTGATGTGTTTGATTTGTGTTAAATAATTCAATTTTATTAATTTTTATTAACGAGGTGACATCCCAGCTTCTATTTGCAAGTCGGATGGCCTTTCGCTAGTGGCTGGAGATGGCGATCTGCTTGGTTTATTTGAATTGGAAGGACCCTCTTTTGGATCTTCAAGATGGCTTTTATTTCCTTTTCTAGATGGTGGCCCTAATACTAATGGAGACTGATCTTGCGGGGTATCGCCCATACTTGAAGATCTAGTTATAGTATCTATTTTTTCTTTTACTTTTTCTTCTTTAAAACTCTTGCTAAAAGGTCTTAATTTAGGACTTCCTACAGAAACCCATCCATCTGCGACTAATGCTATATGTTCAACTGTTATATTAGATTCATCTATAGTTAAATTTGAGGTGTTTACCTTATGTAAATTATTTTTATTATCTGAAAATATAATTGTGGTAATACCTTCTGCATGAAATTTTTTTAGAATATCCTGAAAGTTTTTCACAAAACATTTTTTATCTTTAATAATTCTTTCTAAAATTGCTATGGCATGATTAATATTGCTATTGGCATTGGAGAAAACTTTATTTAGAATATCTTCCTTTTCTTTGGCTGTAATATCTACAGTTGAAATTGTTACTGATTCTTCGCCTGTTTTATTTCTATTTTCTTTTTTTAATAATATTATGCTTAGTTGGTTAATATTATCTTCTGAAGCTTGTAATTGACGTGTGGGCGAGTTTGAATCGGCTCTAGCTCTCAAATATCTTATATTCAATAGAGTATTTTTAAAGCTAGCATTAGCTTCTTCTTTTTTGTCCATAAAAATTAATTCAATTGTTCAATACTAAAATAGGCCTGACTTTTATTTATATCAGGCGGTAATACATCTATATCATGATTTTTGGCAACCTGCAAGAAAATGTTAATTTTATCGGCATTGTCAATTTCAAGATTTATTGAGGCAGTTAAAAATTCTGGCAAAAAATGTGCTTTTAGGTACGCCGTTTGGTACGAAATAAGGGCGTAAGCTGCGGCATGAGACTTGTTGAAGCCATATCCAGCAAATTTATCAACTAGGTCAAAAATTTCGCCTGCTTTTTTCTCATCAACATTATTTTTTATAGCGCCTTCAACAAAAATTTGGCGCTGTTGGTCCATTTCTTCTTTAATTTTTTTACCCATGGCGCGCCTTAATAAATCAGCTCCGCCAAGGCTATAACCAGCTAAAATTTTGGCTATTTCCATCACTTGTTCTTGATACACTATCACCCCATAAGTTTCTTGCAAAACTTGCTCAAGAAGTGGGTGCGGGTAGTTGACCTTTTCTTGGCCGTGTTTCCTGCGAATATAAGTGGGAATATTATCCATCGGACCCGGCCTATAGAGCGAGATCAGGGCGATAATATCTTCAATTTTATCAGCTTTCATCTGTCTCAAAACTGAACGCATTCCTGATGATTCAATTTGAAATACTCCAATCGAGTCACCGGTAGCTAACATTTTGAAGGTTATTGGGTCATCAAGCCTTATTTCGTCTATCTTCAGGTCAATTCCTCGGTTTTGTTTTACCAAATCAATAGTTCTTGAGATGGTGGTAAGAGTTTTTAGTCCTAAAAAGTCAAACTTTACTAAGCCAGCTGCTTCGGCGTATTTCATTGAATAGCCAACTGCAGGCATTTCGCCAACTTTATCACTATAAAGCCCACAAATTTCATAAAGTGGTTTATCACCAATTACTACGCCTGCGGCATGTGTTGAGGCGTGACGATTTAAACCTTCTAACTTTAAGGCAATATCAACTAGCTTATTAGTTTGTGGATCTTCATTAATAGCTTTTTGTAAATCCTCATCCATCTCAATAGCTTTTTCTAGAGTAACAGCTTCAATGGCATTAAAAGGAATTAGTTTACAAATTCGATCGACTTGATTATAAGGCATTTGTAAAACTCGCCCAACATCTTTTAAAACAGCACGAGCTTGTAATTTTCCAAAGGTTATAATTTGCGCCACATAATCTTTACCATATTTTTGCCTAACATAATCAATTACTTCATCGCGACGCGCTTGGCAAAAATCAATATCAAAATCTGGCATTGAAACCCTTTCTGGATTTAAAAATCTTTCAAAGAGTAAGCCAAAACGAATTGGATCAAGATCGGTAATTTTTAAAGACCAGGCAACAAGCGAACCAGCTCCAGAACCTCTTCCGGGGCCAACTGGAATATTATGATTTTTTGCCCATTTTATGAAATCAGAAACGATCAAAAAATAACCAGGGAAATCCATTTTAATAATAACACCAATTTCATAATCTAATCTTTGAAAATATTCATCTTCAATTTCTTTGATTTCTTCTAGGCTCAAATTTTCAATCTTAGCTTTTAATTCTAGCCTTTCTTTTAAGCCTTGATGAGCTTGATTTCTTAATTCTTCACCTTCGTCAAAATCTTTTTCATTGCTAAATCTAGGTAAAGAAGGTGGGCGCTCAAAAGCCATAATATGGCATTGTTTGGCAATATTTATGGTATTTTCTATGGCTTGTGGTAAATCTTGAAAAAGATTTTCCATGGATTGCATATCTTTAAAATATTGATGAGGCGATCTTTTTTGGCGATCTTGTTGGTAAAAAACTTCACCTTCACCAATGCAGTTGAGAATATCTTGCGCTTCATGCATTTCTTTATTTAAAAAATAAACATCATTGCATGCCACTAATGGCAAATTATTTTCCTGCGCTAATTTTATTAATTGATCTTCACTTTTAATTTCAGCTTCAAGGTTGTGGCGATTAATTTCTATATAAAAATTATCTTTAAAAATTTCACTAAATTGACTGACTAAATCATTAGCGATTTTCAATTGATCGTTGAGAATATTTTTAATTAACAAGCCGTCAATCCCGCCTGAAAATGCAATCAATCCTGCTGATTTTTCTTTGAGAAGATCAAATGTAGTATGTGGCGAAAGATTTACTTGGCGATCAAGATAAGCATGGCTTGCCAAGTACATCAAATTTTTGTAACCAACTTCATTTTTGGCAATTAGCGGCAATTTATAAAGTGAATTTTCGAAATCTAAATTTGAGTTAATTTCTTTTTCTTGTTCAATTTTAATAGATAATTCACAACCTAAAATTGGCTGGATACCATTTTTTTTGCAGATGGATGAAAATTCTAAAGCGCCGAAAAGATTATTGATATCCATAATTCCAACCGCAGGCATCTTAAATTCTTTGGCTTTTTTAACTAATTCATCGATTTTAATAGCACCTTTGCATAAGGAGTAGGTGGTATGATTTTTAAGATTTATGAACATTAATTTAATTCTTTCCAACTAACAAATAGCCACGATATTTATTGCCGTCTTTAGTATTCATTGCTTTATACATCTGTCTTAAATCAGTCCAATACCATTGATTTTTGTGCAAGGCAACATCCATCACTAAAACCTTATCTTTTTTTTCGTTGAAAGCAATTATTGGAGAAATATGCCCATGAGTTTTTTTGCCAAGAATTTGACCGTCAAAATTTGCTATAAAATATTGATTTTTGTTATTAAGACTATTTTGTAAATCTTGACGAAAATCTTCAAAAGTTTGTTCATTATCTTGGTTTAGCATGACCATTTTAACTTTTAATTTGTGAATTTTGGTTAATACATCATGCAATTCTTTAAGTGAAAGTCCTGGATCATAATATTTTCTTCTATATCTAATTTCTTTAGGAGCTTCTAAGTTTATAATATGGCGATCTTTTATTTGATCAGTTAGATTATTAAAGAAATATTCTTGAGTAAATAAAGGAAACTCAATAACACCACCACCCATTTCAATTGGTTTTGTTATTTGAGAGGTGGTTTGGTTAGGAATATTATTATAATTTAAAGCGTTGAGAATAATTACTGAAGTGGCTGCTGAGCATAATAGAGGATTAATTTGTGGTTGAAAAAAATTAACTAGATGGTAAAAATCTTTTTTGTAGCTACTCTCGGCAAGTAGTTCTAATCCATAATCGCTATTCCAATCGACTGACCAAATTTGATCAGTTTTATCATCTAATTTTTGAAAATTGTAATCTAATGCAAAAACTAGTTTTGAACTAGATATTGCTAAAGCAAAAATTGTAAGTATTAGGTAAAAAAACTTTTTCATAAAAAAATTATTTTATGCTAAAAAAAGATGTGAATGAATAAAGTCTATATATCAAATCTATTTTTCTAATCCCCACTATCCTCATCCTCTTCTTTTAATTCTTGCTCTTGTTTTTTGTCTATTTCATCAAGAATGTCATCTTTGTCTTTATATTTGGCGATAGCTGATTTTCGACGATTTTTTAATTCGTTCATTGCTTTTTCGCATATATTTTGAGCAGTTATGCCAAAATGCCTAAACAGATCTTCGGCTTTTCCAGAAGCGCCAAAGCTCTCCATGCCTATAAAAATACCGTTTTTACCTATATAGCGATTCCATCCTTGGTAAATTCCGGCTTCAATCCCGACTCTTAAAATACTGTCCTTACCAAGGATCTTATTTTTATAAGAGCTATCTTGTTTTTCAAAAAGCTCGAAGCACGGAATTGAAACGACTCTAACTGCAAAACCATGCTTATGAAGTAGTTTCTTAGCTTCAATCGCAATTGACAATTCAGAACCGCTAGCGATTAAGATAGCATCTGGCTCAATGCCGAGTGCGGTATCAGAAACTATGTAGGCACCAAGCCCACAAGAAGCTTGATCTTGCTTATACTCGGTGCGCAAAAATGAAACTTGCTGTCTAGTTAGAACTATGGCTGAAGGAGACTCTTTTAGTTTTAAAGCTTGCTCGAAGCAACCAATTGTTTCTTGAGAATCAGCCGGCCTGAAAACGTAAAGATTTGGAATTGAGCGAAGCATTGCCAAATGTTCAACTGGTTGATGAGTTGGCCCATCTTCACCTAGGCCGATAGAATCATGGGTAAATATATATAAAACTTGTTGCTTCATAAGGGCCGCAAGTCTAATTGCAGGCTTCATATAGTCAGAAAATACCAAAAACGTACCACCATATGGCAAAAATCCGCCGTGAAGTGACAAGCCATTCATTATTGCAGCCATGGCGTGCTCTCTTACGCCATAGTGGATATAACGACCAGAAAAATCATCTTTAGAAATTGCTTTTGTAGAGCTGGTTTTAGTTAAAACTGATTCAGTAAGGTCGGCTGAGCCACCAATTAATTCAGGAAGTTCTTTAGTGATAAATTCTAGGGTTTGATTAGAAGATTTGCGGGTAGATTGTTCGGCTCGATCCAAAAATACCTGTTGTTTAAATTTGTTGAGTTTTTTGGCAAAATTTTCAGTAAAATCTTTTTTGGCAATTCTTTTTAACTCTTCTTGTTTAGAATGTTCTAAATCCTGAAATCTTTCTTCCCAGTCGTGATAAGTTTGGCGATGTCTTTTTCCTGCTTCATGCCATGCGTTATGAAGATCAACTGGAATAACAAAATGAGGATGATCCCATTTTAATCTTTTTCTAACTTCATTAACTTCATCTTCTCCTAATGGTGAACCATGGCATTTGCTAGTTCCTTCAGTTTTAGGAGATCCATAGCCAATTTTAGTTTTGCAATCAATTAAAACTGGTTTATCAGAATTTTGAGCTTTTGTTAATGCGCTTCTAATTTGCTCTTGATTATGACCATCAATTTGAATAACTTGCCAATTGCATGCTTCGAAGCGCATTTTCATATTTTCTGAAGTTGCGAGCGAAGTGTTGCCATCAATTGAGATTGAGTTATTGTCCCATAAAACAATTAATTTGCTTAAATTTAAGTGACCCGCAATTGATATTGCTTCTTGCGAAATGCCTTCCATCAAACAACCATCACCAACTAAGCAGTATGTTTTGTGGTCAATTATTTTGTTACCAAGTCTATTTGCTAAAAGTCTTTCACCAATTGCCATACCTACAGCGTTGGCCAGCCCTTGTCCTAACGGACCAGTTGTTGTTTCAATGCCATGTAAATGCCCAAATTCAGGATGCCCTGCACATTTGCTATTTAGTTGACGGAAATTTTTAATATCATCTAATTCAATATCTTTGTAGCCAGTTAAATATAAAATAGAGTATAGCAACATAGAGCCATGACCCGCTGAAAGAATAAAGCGATCACGATCGAGCCACTCAGGTCTTAGGGCTTTAAATTTTAAAAATTCAGTAAAAAGGATTGTAGCAACATCTGCCATACCCATCGGCATTCCTGGATGTCCAGAATTTGCTTTTTGAATGGCATCGATTGATAGAAATCTAACACAATTAGCTAATTCTTGTGTTAATTCTTCTTTACTGAGTTTCATTGATTAATTATTTTTTATGATATAAATGCTCTCTAATAGCTAATTTTTTGTATTATCAATTACTAAATAACGCAAAAACTAAATCAATTGAAAACTATAATCAATTATCATTAAATCAATAGCTCGATTAAATTTTATTAGTTCTATGACTCAATCAATCAAAAAAACAAACAATTCTAACTCTTCACCTCTAGTTAGCTTATTACCAAATATTGTTACTCTTGCTAGTCTTTGTATTGCACTTTCAGCAATTAGGTTTGCTATACATCAAGATTTTGATAAATCATTAATTTTTCTATTACTGGCCGGTTTTATGGATGGAGTTGATGGTAGGTTGGCTCGCTATCTTAATTCTACTAGCGAGTTTGGTGCCCAGCTAGACTCTTTGGTTGATTTTGTAAATTTTGGAGTTGTGCCAACTTTTGTGGTTTACTCATGGATTAATTATAGCTATGAAATAAAATTTTTTGATTGGGCAATGGTTTTGTTCTTTGCAGTTTGTACCGCAATAAGACTTGCAAGGTTTAATGTTGATTTAACAAGTGACGAAGAATCAAATCCGTTATTAAAAAAATATTTTTTTAAAGGAATTCCAGCGCCAGTTGGTGCAGTTCTTTCATTGTTGCCAATGGTTATTAGTCAGGAGTTTGGCCTAGGTTTTTATAGCAATCCTTATCTAGTTATTAGCTATGTTTTTTTGATAGCTATGATGATGGCTAGCACAATTCCGACACTTTCAATAAAAAAGATTTCGATTCGTAATGATTACACCTCTCTTACATTATTAGGTCTTGCTTTGATAATTATTGGTCTTTTGATAAAACCGTGGTTTACGCTAGCATTTATTGGTACTATCTATATTTTAACAATGCCACTCATAATTTATCTCTACTACTCAATTAAATCAAAAAATGTCTAAAAGAATTTTAATTTTGAATGGTCCAAATCTTAATCTTTTGCATCAAAGATCTAAAGTTGTTTATGGATCTAACTCCTTGGCTGAAATTGAGCAAGAATGTCATAAAATTGCTAAGAATCTTGGCCTTTCTTTAGAATTTGTTCAGTCCAATAGTGAGGGCGAGATAGTAAACAAAATTCAAGAAGCGATTGATAAATTTGATGCTATCATTATCAATGCAGCTGCATATACTCATACATCAGTTGCTATTCGAGATGCTTTAGAGATTTTTAATAAAACCAAAATTGAAATTCATTTATCAAATATTCATAAGCGTGAAGAATTTCGTCAAAAATCTATGATCAGCGATATTGTTGATGGTGTTATCTGTGGCTTTGGTGCCAAAAGTTATTACTTAGCTATAAATTCACTAATTTAATGACCAATAATAGCTTGCAAAAGGGCAAAAAGGGCAATAAGATTAAAAGAAGGAGCAGGGTAGTTCAAAGAAAAGTTAGCAGAGCTATTAAAAATCAGCCACTTTCAAAAAAAATCGGTATTCCTACCAAGATCATCTTATCTATACTATTAATATATTTCCTAGTTTTGAGTTATTTTTTACTGGTAATTTATCTAAAACCCAGATCTGTTCCAGCTATAACCGATAAAATTAATCAAGCATTAGAAGAAAATCTAGGATCTAATTATCGGATAAAAAGCAGTTTAGTTAGTTTTAATAGCAGTGCTAATTTAGTAATTTCAACCAAAGAAATTCAAGAAATTGATCTTAGCGAAAAAAAGCTCTATATTTCAAAAGTTAATCTTGGTGAAATCAGTGTTGAAATTCCTTTGATAAGGATAATTTTTTTTAATTTTAAACCAAAAGTAATCACTATCAATGATAGCGTGATTGAGGCTAATTATTTTTTTAGTTCTAAGCAAGCTAACGAAGATAAAAAAAGTTCTGCAAATGATGAAGAAGATGTTTTAAAATCAAATAAATTAACTAGTTTTATTAATAGCGATCTCCAAAAAATCCTAACAAAAGAACTGCCAATAAATCAGATTAATCTAAATAATGTTGAATTAAATCTTAAAAAAGATCAAAAGCTCTACGATAAGATAGTCATAAATAAATCATCACTTAAAATATTAAATAACGGTCAAGTTGCAAGATTCATTTCTAATAATAACGTAAAGTTTAATAGCAAAGAACTTGATGTTTATTTTAATTTTGGCTGTCAAATTGAGTTGAAACAAAAAAATTACCCAGAGTGCAATTTAAATCTTCAAAATATCAAAGCTAACTCATTAGCTAAAATTTCTAGTAAACTAAGCTTTCTAGAGCCAATTGATGCGTTGTTTGAGATTGATTCATATTTTCAAATGACTGATTTAGGATTTGATGATGTTAAATTTGGGCTGAGTTCAAAAGATGGAAATTTTAACTATGATCAATTTTTTGATGGTAAAATTTATTTTACCAACCTTGTTGCTAATGGCTCTTACCAAGAAAAATTAGGTATAATAAATTTAGAAAAAATTCAAGCTCAGCTAAGGAGTGAAATTAAAAATGATGTTGATTTAGAAATGTCGCTACTAATTTCTGGATTAAATGCTGAGCAATTTCAAGATTTTGATTTTAAAATTAAATTAGAAAATGTTTCGGGAAGTGAAATTGCTAAATTTTGGCCAATTTCCCTGCCAAGACAAGATATTAGAGATTGGGTTGCAAACCATATTGAGCAAGGTTTAGTGAGCAAAGCTTATACAAATTTTAAACTTACTAAGGAAAAAGAAGAATCATTTTTAGATAGTATTCAAGCAAAAATTGAATTTTCAGGCTTAAAATTAGCTTATGATGAGTTTTTTCCTGAAATTACTAATATGGATGGTTTGGCAAAATTTGATAAAGGTTCGATGTATATTGAGCTTGATCATGGTCAAGTTTTAGAAACTAAAATCGACAAAGCATCGGTTGCAATCAAAGATTTCTTTGCACCCGTCAATCTACTAGAAATAAAAGCAAGTTCAATCGGAGCTAGCCAAGATTTATTTAAGCATATTAATTATAGATCGAATTATTCACAAAATATTAAAAATTTTATAAATGGCCGAGCGGCAAGTGATATTGCTATCAATATTCCACTTGTAAGTAATCTTGATTTAAAAGATGTAGAAATTGACATAAAGTCACAAATTGCAGATATACAAACTGATTTTATCGATGGTCAAATCAATGTTGAATGTCAAAAAAAGGCTCAAAATAATAGCTTTATCACTAAAATTGATTTGGAGAATGCAAAGCTTAAAATTCCTGCTTTTGCTATTGAAAAAGAACCCAAAATTCCTGCAAATTTGGATTTGAGTGTAGTTGTAGATCAAGAAAATGTTAAAATAAGAGATATTGCACTAGTAAAGATCAATGATTTAAGTGCTTTTGGTGGGAAAATCAGAAGATCTGAAATTTCTGGTTCTTTAAATTATAATCTAGAAAGTCAAAAAATTGATCAAATTATTCTCAAAAACTATAATTTTGGAAATAATGATTATAAGCTTGAATTTTTTGACAAAAAATCACAAAAAAATTATAAAATATTTGGTCAAAAACTTGATCTAACAACTCTTATCAACTACCAGCTGCCATTTGACAACTCTAATAAAGTCAAGTTAGATAATTCGCAATTTACAATCAATATTGTTGATGTCGGTTTGATGAATGATAAAAAAATCAGCAATTTATATGCTTATCTTGAATGCCAAGTTAATTTTTGTCGAGATGGTTTGATTAAGGCTAATTATGATCAAAATAAATTTATTAACCTAAATCTTGTCCCAAATCAAAGTCAGCCATATTCAAATATTAAAGGTCGTATTACCGATGTTAGTTATTTAGCTGAAGGGTTAGGAGTTACTAATTTATTGCAAGGTGGCGATTTTGAAGTTGAAGCCACAAATAATCTTATTGATAATAAAAACAAAATTACTGGCAAATTCAAAGCACTTGATAAAGTAATTTTCTTTGAAACATCAAAAATTAAGGATTTAGCGCAAGATGATTTATTTTCGCAGGTTAAAGATACAATTTTTGCCAGTGGCAAAACTATTTTTAGCAATATGTCTGGTGAGTTTGAAATAGCTGGGCAAAAGATATTGGTTAACTCTTTTGTTGCTAATAATTTTAAAGTTGGAATCACTGCAAAAGGCAATATCGACCTAAATCAAAAAGGTTTTAATTTTAAAGGCATGATTGTACCCGGCTATATAGTTAATAATTTATTTGGTATTGGTAAAATTCCAATTGTGGGTAATGTGGTTACCGGACTTTTAACTGGTGGCGAAGAGGGCGGTGGACTCTTTGGTATTAGATATTCTTACAGCAAGGAATCAAAGCTTCATAAAGAAAAATTCAAAACCGAAAAAGTTAAGTCTTTTATTCCAAGTAGTATCAAAAATCTTTTTGACTAGACCTTGTTGTTAAAGGTTTTGAATTTTAGATTTGTTCTTATTTTGAACGCTTTTTTGCTAAAATTTTTCTCAAATATCAGGAAATATTTGAAAAAATTTTAGTAAAAAATAAGCTAAAATAAGGTAAAAAATAAGCTAAAATAAGGTAAAAAATAAGCTAAAATAAGGTAAAAGATAATTTAAAAACCTATAATAACAGTGTCTAATTATGAAGGTAAACATAGTAGGGGCAGGGCTTGCTGGCAGTGAGTGCGCTTGGCAACTTGCTAAAAGAGGTTTTGAAGTTGAAATTTTTGAAATGCGCAGTCATGAGCGCAAAACCTTTGCGCATCGCACCGCAGATTTTGCTGAATTGGTCTGCTCAAATTCTCTAAGATCTGATGATCCAACCACGGCAATTGGCCTACTTCACGCCGAAATGCGTTTATTTGACTCATTAATTATGCAATCGGCTGATGCCAATAAAGTTCCAGCTGGAAGTGCTTTGGCGGTTGATCGCCAAGGATTTTCTGATTTTATTCAACAAAAATTATTAGATACCAAAAAAGTCAAAATTTCTAGGCAAGAAATCACCGAATTGCCCCAAAATTCTCATGAAAAATGGATAATTGCCACCGGACCTTTAACTTCCGATAAATTATCGCAGTCAATTTTAAAATATTCAGGCCAAGAGCATCTAGCTTTTTTTGATGCAATTGCGCCAATAATTTACAAAGATTCGATCGATTTCAACTTTGCTTGGTGGCAATCGCGCTATGACAAAGGTGATGGCAAGGATTACATTAATTGCCCAATGACCAAAGAACAATATTATCAATTTGTTGATGATTTGCTTTTAGGAGAAAAAGGCGAATTTAAAGATTGGGAAAAAGACACTCCATATTTTGATGGTTGCTTGCCAATTGAAGAAATGGCCAGAAGAGGTAAGGATGTTTTGCGCTTTGGACCCTTAAAACCAGTTGGCTTAACCAATCAAAATTTTGTTGAAGGGCATGAGCTTAGAAAGCCTTATGCGGTTATTCAACTACGTCAAGATAATAAAATCGGCACGCTTTATAATATGGTTGGCTTTCAAACTAAGCTTAAATATGGTGAACAAAAACGCATTTTTAGTAAAATTTTAGGCCTAGAATCGGCAGAATTTGCTAGATTTGGTGGAATTCATCGCAATATTTTTATCAATTCGCCACAATTATTAGATGAAGAATTGCGTTTTAAAACCTTGCCACATATTCGATTCGCCGGGCAAGTTACAGGGGTTGAAGGCTATGTTGAATCAGCTTCAATGGGACTTTTGGCAGGAATTTTTACCGCTTGTGAAATTTCTAATCAAAAACCAATTAAGCCAAGTGCCAAAACCGCCATCGGTGCTTTGTTAAATCATATCACGCAAGGCCATATTGGTCAAAATTTTCAGCCAATGAATGTAAATTTTGGTCTTTTTGAACCTTTGGAACAAAAAACTTACAAAAAAGATCGCAAAAGTCATTATTCTAAAAGGGCTATCAGGGAAATCGAGAAGTTTGTTTATTAGGAGATTCTTTTATTTGTTCAAAAGTTACTTTTTCTTGATTAAAGAACAGATTTTCAGGTGAATCTTTTTTTGTTTTTTCAATGACTTCTTTGAAAGAATCGGCGGTTAAAGTTTTGCTTTGATCTTCTTTAATTTTACTCTTTTCAAAATCAATATTTTTTACAATTGAAATTGAATCAACATTAAAATCTCTAATTGAAGTTACTAAATCTTTAAGCTTTTCATTCACAATCTTGCCATTTATAACAAAACCTTTACCTTCTGTTTCTGTAATTTTCTTATCATCTTTAAGTAATATTTCAACACCCTGTTCAAATTCTAATTTTTTGGCTATAGAATCATCATATATTTTGGTTATTTTAAAGCCGATAATTGTATTTTTGTTTTCAGCCCCATCTTTTGTTTCATATATTAAATCATCTTCTGCGCCAAAACCACTATATAATTTAGGCTTTGCCTGATTTTTTACTATTTCATTTATTCTTTTTTGGTAATCTGTAGCGTTTTCATCTTTGTTTGGTTTGAAATTTTCATTTTGATTTAAAAACTCTTTTAAACTTCCAGCTTCTTCTAAAGATGTTGCTACAGTTGCTTGTAAACTTGGAGCTGGAGCTGGAGCTGGAGGTTTTAATTTAGAAATAACTTCTTCAAGTTTAGTTTCAATATCTTTTCTTGGTATAGTAATATTTTCTTTGTTAAATACTAGCCAATTACCGCTTAAAAGTTTTAAAGTTTCTGATTTATCTTTATTTAAATATTTTTTAGAATTTTCGACTACTTCAATAATCTTATTTTGATTTTCTTCACTTTCTTTATTTTCTTCTTTAAGTTTTGATAATATTTCACATATTTTTGTGACCAATTCTTTATCACCCCTTAAAACTGCAAGATCTAAAACTGTAAGCTCTGAATCATTAATTCCTTCTTGTTTTGTGGTTTTTTGTAAAAAAGTTTCTAGTGGTGCATTTTGTATAATTTTAAGAGCCAGAGCCTGGTTATTTGGATTTACTTGATTGTTATCACCGTCTTTATTGATGTAGCCTTTGGCTATTAGCAAGTGAAGAGAATTATTGCCAAGAGCTTGCACTTTATAAATATTAAAAAATTGTTTTTCATTGATTTTATCAATCAAAACTTCAGCAATATCATTTTCAGCGTTAGCTATTGCCCAATGAAGCATGGTGTTAGTTTTAAAAGCTAAGCCATCAATCTTTCTGATATCTTTATCTTTTGCTTTAAGGGCAAAGCCAGAAATATCGCCGAAATTTTGATAATTATCAAATTTTTCTAAGAGATCTTTAAGTTTTTCTGCTCTGTCATTTTTTTCTGATTTAAATTCTTCACCAAAAAAAGTTTTGTAATATTGCTTATAAAGACTAAAAACCAAGCCATCTTTTTCAGGTGGTGTTGCAGCTGGTGAATCTTTATCAGAACCATTTTTATGTTCTTGATCGGTTCTTGATATAGTTTCCCCCCTTTTGTTTTGTGCTTTTTTTGTTAAAGTATCTCTTAACTGAGTTGCTTGCTCTTGGGCTTTTTGATGACTAGATTTTTCCTTTTGTATAACTTCATCAATTTTGCCATGTTGATTATACAAATCATCTGGTATCATCGCTGTGTAATGAATACCATTTCGATTTTCGATGCGAAGCTCAATAACATTTTTTTCTTTAATAGCTTTTCGTAAGGCTGCAAATAAATCGATATTTTCTGCTTTCTGATTGTTTTTACTTAATAACTTTTCTTTGGCAGAGGTTAATTTATTAATTTCTTCTTTAAGTTTGTTAAGGACAGCATCTTTGTTATTTGTAATTCTTGGCAATCTTTCGTCGATATTTGTGGCAATATTGTGAATAATTTTAAGCCAATCTTGATTGTTATTAACTTTCTTTGCTTTTAATTGAGCGGCAGCTTGATCAATTATTGTTTGATGCTGGCTTTTTAAAGATTGATCAAAAGAATTTAGCGCTTGATCAACTTTTGATTCAAGGCCAACTAGGTTATCTACTATATAATCTTCCGTAGCATAAACCTCAACCGCTAACATCTGGTAAAAAATATTTTTTAATTCTTTTTTGAATTTTTCTTCTATTCCTTGTCCAAAAGAATCTTGATTTAGACTCGGATCTACAGTAAAATGACCAGTTTGAATATCTTCTGAACTAGCGCTCAAAAAATTACTAAGCAATAATATAACTTGGCTTTTATTATCGCTAATTATAAAAAATTGAGCAACTTCTTGACTAAAACATTCTAGTGATATTGGGTTGTTACTACTTGATTCATGAGTGTTTTCAACAACTTTAAATAAAGGATTTAACTGCTTGGCTAAAAATTTTATTTGCTCAAAATTAATAAAACTTTCATTGAATAGACCTCCATTTTCATCCAACTTATAAAGGTCAAAGGCTAATTGATTAGCGTCTCTGTAATTTTGCAATTGATCAAAAATTTGTTCAAATCTAATTTTTTGGTGAATCAATTTCCACTCTTCACGATATTTTTTTTGTAAAAAACCACCGATAAAAAATTGATATAATTTACCATTTTCTTGGTCATGTTGGATTTTTTCTAATTCTTCCAAGAGGTTTTGAGGAGGGGATTTTTTATCAAGTTCTTCTTTTAATGTCTTTAATTTTTTAAATTCTGCAATAGAAAAGCCAGTTTTGGTTGAAAATTGTTGATCAATTTCATATAATTCTGAAATCTTCAAAGTTTTTGCAATTATTTCTTCTTCCGTGGATCCAGGCATTTGATCTGCCTCCTCAAGTTCGTCTTGATAATTTGGGTTTCGAGTGCTAAATTGGTTAAATTCTGTAAGTAACTCATGATAGTAAGTATTTATTTGCTCTGTAGTTTCGAGTTTTAAATTTTGATAGGCAATTTCTTTGGCGTATCGAGGTTGATATTTTAAGCAATTCGCCAAGGCAAAATAGCCGCACCAATTATTGATGCCAGAAGTATCAATTCTAATAAATCCCTGAGATTGTCTGTAAACTTCCTTCACTTTGTAGGTTTAATAAATTAAAATTAATTGCATTAACAATAGCCTAATATTATACCATTTTTTTAATAAATTACAAGCAAATAACATTACCTAATGTCTTTTTCTAATCTTAACTCTGAGCAAAGTGAAGCCGTATCCACTACCCAAGGCCCCCTTTTAGTTTTGGCAGGTGCTGGCACGGGCAAAACCAAGGTTTTGACTTCAAGAATTGTTAATATTGTGAATTCTTTTTTGGCTTCTCCCATGCAAATTTTGGCGGTGACTTTTACCAACAAAGCCGCCAAAGAGATGAAAGACCGCATGTATCAAGAAATTGGCGAGCAAGTTAATAATTTATGGGTGGGTACATTTCACTCAGTAGCTTCTAAAATTTTGCGTCGACATCCCGAAATTGTTGGTTTAAGAAGTGATTTTACAATAATTGACACTGATGATCAAGCTCGGCTTTTAAAGCAAATTTTGGCTGATTTTAATATCGACACCAAGCAATTTCCGCAAAAAGCCTATTTAAACAAAATTTCGCGCTTTAAAGATATGATGATTATGCCGCAAAATATAAGCGATGAGGAACAAAATTTACCAAAATTAGGCTCAGTCTATGAAAATTACCAAACTCGCCTTAAGTCAATGAACGCTGTCGATTTTGGTGATCTTTTGCTTTATAATCTCGAAATTTTTAAAAATGCACCAGAGATTTTGGCCTATTATCAAGATAAATTTCGCTATATTTTAGTTGACGAATATCAAGATACCAACTCAAGTCAATATCAATGGCTATTGCTTTTGGCAGCCATGCATCAAAATATTTGCTGTGTCGGCGATGATGATCAATCAATTTATAGTTGGAGAGGTGCTGATATCAAAAATATTTTGCGTTTTGAAGAAGATTTTGCAAATGCTAAAATAATTCGTCTTGAGCAAAATTATCGCTCAACTGGTAATATTTTAGAAGCAGCTCACGCTGTCATTCAAAATAACAAATCTCGTCACGGCAAAAAATTATGGACCCAAGCCGAAAATGGCTCAAAAGTTAAGCTAGCTAGTTTTATTGATGACCGCATGGAAAGTGCTTTTGTGGCTAGTCAAGTGGCTGATAATTTAGCCAGTGGCAAAATTAAAGCTGAGCAAATTGCGGTTTTAGTGCGCGCTGGCTATCAAACTAGATCTTTTGAAGAAGCTTTTATCTCTCTTTCAATTCCTTATCGCGTGATAGGGGGCATGAAATTCTATGAAAGAATGGAGGTGCGTGACAGTATTGCTTATCTTAGAATTTGCGCCAATTTAAATGATGATTTGGCACTAAATCGCATAATTAATTTGCCAAAAAGAGGAGTTGGCGCTTCAACCATTGCCAATATTTTGCAATTTGGTCGTGAAAATGACTTATCATTTTTTGGCGCCATTAAAGAATTGCTACAAAATGGCGAAATCAAGGGCAAGGCCAAAGAATCTTTGCAAGATTTTGTTGATAAAGTGCAGGCTTATAATCAGCAAATCGATGATACGAATCTTGGCGAATTAGCCAAAAATATTTTGCAAGATTTTGGTTATATTGAAATGTGGCAAAATGAAAATAGCGTTGAAGCTAAGGGCAGGTTAGAAAATATTGATGAATTTATTAATAGTCTTGATGATTTTGCCACAATTACCGAATTTTTAGAATATATTTCACTAGTTGAGGCTAAAGATGAAAAAAATGTAATAGGTGAGGCGGTTAACATTATGACAATTCACGCGGCCAAAGGCTTGGAGTTTGATATGGTTTTTGTGCCTGGGCTTGAAGATAGCATTTTTCCAAGTGGTAAATCTTTAGAAGAAAGAAATGGCCTTGAGGAAGAAAGAAGGTTAATGTATGTGGCAATTACTCGTGCTAAAAAAGAATTAATTTTATCTTACGCTAAAAATCGCTATATTTTTGGCTCGAGCCAAAGTCAGTTGCCATCTAGATTTGTTAAAGAATTGCCGCAAGATCAAATTGAAATGATCGGCAGTAACCAAGATAATTTAGCAAATATTTCAAGATTTTCGGATTTTAGAAATGATTTTTCAGAGATTTCTAACAATTTTACTAAAAATTCTGCTACAAAATCTAATTTTTCTAAGGATTCATCAAATTCTATGCAAGGAAAGCGCATTTTCCATCAAAAATTTGGCTATGGTAAGGTAATTGAGGTTAATGGCAATAAATTATCGATTAGTTTTGAAAAATCTGGCAATAAAACCCTGCTTAAGGATTTCGTTTCTTTGGCGTGAAAGCTACTCTGAATTTTGTGAAACAGAATTTAAAATAATTAACTTATCATTTTGGTATTAGTTACACCCCGCCCCTGCGGGGCACCCCTCTAAAAGAGGGGAATATTAATGCTTAAGTTTTATGCAGCAAAATTTAAAATAATTAACTTATCATTTTGGTATTAGTTACACCCCGCCCCTGCGGGGCACCCCTCTAAAAGAGGGGAATATTAATGCTTAAGTTTTATGCAGCAAAATTTAAAATAATTAACTTATCATTTTGGTAAAACCGCTTTCAGGAAATTAATTACAATTTTTAAAAACTTCTTTTTATTAAAAACTCCTTTAAACGGCTATTTAGTTACACCCCGCCCCTGCGGGGCACCCCTCTAAAAGAGGGGAATGTTAATGCTTAAATTTTATGCAGCAAAATTTAAGACATCTCTACCAATACCCAGTGCCAATTCTAGTGTCTCCCTTACCATGAAGTTTCCAAACATTGCCAATGCCATGTTGACTTGGGTCGTATCTGCTATCGCCTGCTACTGGTGGAGCAAAACCTTCTCCAGGACTAAAGCCGCCTGCGGTTTGTAAAAGTCCAATTGCTGCGTGCCTACAAAAAATATGAGCACTCCAAAAAACCGCTTTATAGTCATCAAAGTTTTTCTTGATATCGGCTGGATTTTCCCAATTGACCTTTTTTAATTCTTTGGGATAACGTCTTCTTATTTTTTCAGCATCGGGATTTACTGAAGAAATATCTGGGTCCTTTTTCCATGTATAAAATGTCATATACATTGTACCGCCAAATTGCGTGCCTAAGCCAGACTCGCAACCATGAATCCAGCCTAAATTAAAACCAGGAGAACCACCTTTAGGCATTTGACGAAAAATAGTATAGCCTTGAGGCTTGTACCAGTTAGGTACCCAAAAGCAAGATGAAAGTGTCAGTGTCAGAGACAGTACAAAAAAATATTTGAATATTTTAAATTTTGTAATTTTTTTGGTAATAGAGTCCATAATTTAATTTTTCTTTTACCATAGTCCGAAAAATTGGCCTTCAGCGCCACCTGCCCATAGTGGATTGGAGCCAAAAGCGCTACTTTTACCGTCAATACCAGTTTGCCAGATGCTCATCATGCCGTTAAGTCCTTGTCCAGATGAATCTGGTCCATGTTTCATTGGTCCGTCTAAAAACATGCCATCCCATGCTTGATTAATATCCTTTGCGCTAAAGGTTTTATCATATCCAGAATCATATAAATATCGATCAAAAGATGCTACTGGACCACGCAATACTTTTTGGAAGCACCAAGAATAACCTCTTGAGTGACCAAAGCGATATTCTGAGTTACCCGTCATATTGGCATCATATTTATATTTGTAGCGAGTACGGTAGAACATGTTACCACGAGAATATAATACCGAACTGCAGCCATCTTTAAAGCCACTCTTAAAAGCTGGAGTACCGTCGGGGACTTTAAAGTTGGTCATTGTAAAATATGGTGTACTTGCGCCTTTAAGCCATTGACAAGAGGAAAGCCAAAAAACTGAGCAAGCTAAAGCGCCGACAATAAAAACTCTACTCTTAATCACGCAAAATAATAATTTGCAGATAAGGCGAAAAAGACCTAAATGTAGTAAAAATAATATTTTAATCATGATCGCTATCATATCATTTTTTTGATATTTAGCAAAGAAATTTTTTGATTTTTGTATTTTTTGTTAAAAATTGCGTTGTTTCAAATTTTTGATAGTCTGTGCAATTGTCTGATAATTTGTGGGTTTTTTATCTGTAACCAGAAAAAACCGAACCCCAAATCGAGCTCTTTTGTTTAAAGTAGTCATATCGATAACAATACCAAAAAGCGTTATCCCAAGCAGTTTTGTAATCAGGGGAGTTGGTCATTTTCCATCCGTCTACAGCATTGTTGCGATAAAAAGCTTTATAAAAAGTGTTAGAGCCTGCAGACATTCCGGTTTCGCAGCCATCTTTCCATCCTTGCTTAAAATCGTCAGATGCATCGCCAGCAATTGCAACTTCTTTAATTGGTCGAGTGGGCAAGTATTTTGCTACCTTATTGCTACAAGAAAGCAGGGTCAATGAAGTTAAAAAAATTGTTAATATATTCAATAATAATTTATTCAAGCGGCCCATGTCTCATTGAATTATATCCTACAAAAGTACCAGTATGCAAGTTGCAAGAGAACCAGCCTTGTGCCCAACCAGCTTGATAATTTCTATCATGTTGATAAACGCCGTTTGCAAAACTGGCACCGCCTTCTCGATCGTAGATAAATGAGTTGCCAAAAATTCCAGTTCCTAGAGCTGATCGGCAGCCATTGTGCCAACCTGCTTTATACTCACCAGGGCCTTCAGGAACATTAACGTCAAGAGTTATTGGTTGATTGAAGCCCATGTGGCTAGGCATTCTGCAGGAATTTAAAACTAAAAGCATCAAAAAAAATATTAAAAACCTCATCTTCAATTAATCTACTTAATAAGTATCGGTAAATATATCATTTTTTTTAGATCTATTCAAGATATTTTTAATTTTTTAAAGCAGGGTCTAAAATTTTATTCTTTTTAAACTAATCTTCTAACATTTGACTAGGTTTTAGTATTTTGGCATAGCCGAAAGCCCATAACAAGATTAGATAAATTGCCAAACCAACCATAATTTGGAAAATTAGCATTAAAATTGGATTTATGGTTATAAAAATGCTTATTTTTTTTAGTAAAATTAAGAATAGCGACATTATTGCGCTTGGCAAAGATAATTTAAGAAAACTGATAAAGGAAAAATCGATAAACCAGAAATATTTTTTGGTAATCAAATTTTTTAAGATCATGGCAAGATTTAAGTAGGAAGCAATAATGGCTGCAAGAATTATGCCCAGATAGCCAAAGTTTAGATGATAAAAAATTAAATTAAGCAAAGCATTAACTATAACGCAAATTATAGCAATCTGCATTGGTATTTTAGTATTACCTCTAGCAAAAAAAGAGGGCTCTAAAACTTTGACTAATATAAAAGCTGGGAGAGCAATAGCATAAAGTATTAAAGCCTTACTAACACAAATTGTTTCGCTATTGGTAAAATTTCCTCTTTCAAATAGAATGTAAATTATATCATAAGATAAAATTATTAAGCCAAGACTGGCAGGAATCGATAACAGTAAGGCAATTTTTATTGTTATGTTTTGTAATCTGATAGCCTGTATTTCTTTTTTGTCTTTAATTAAAGAAGATAGCTTAGGTAATAGTACGACTCCGATTGCGATACCAATTAATGCTAGTGGCAATTGATTTATTCTATCGGCGTAATAAAGATAGGATATGGCTCCAATTGTCATGCTAGCAAAAATTGAATCGACCAATAAATTTATCTGCATAACGTTAGCACCAACTATTGCGGGGATAATCTTTTTAAAAAATTTTTTTACAGAAGAGTTAATGCTGGGAATTTTGGGGTAGGCTAAAAATCCTAATTTTGCAGTTGCATAAAAAAGTACTAAAAACTGTAAACAACCAGCTACAAAAACTCCCCATGATAAAGCATAAGCATAATTTGGCACAAAAGGTGAGATAGCGAATATTGAAATAATTAAAGTTAAGTTAAGGATTATTGGGGTTGCAGCTGGTATGGCAAATTTAGATAGAGAATTTAGAATTCCTGATAATAAAGAGACTAGCGAGATAAAAATAAGATAAAAAATTGTTATTCGTGAAATTTCTATCAGTAGGTCAAATTTTAAACTATCATCATAGAAGCCAGGAAATAAGATTTTCATGAAAAAAGGCATGAAAATTTGCAATATCATCACAAAAACAAGCAAAATATAGAGTAGAATTGAAAAAATGTTGAGTATGAATTCTTTAGATTGAATCCCGCTTTTTTTATTTTCTGCAACAAAAATTGGTATGAATGCTGAATTAAAAGCGCCTTCAGCAAAGATTCTGCGAAAAAAGTTTGGTAGACGAAATGCGGCAAAAAAAACATCTGACATCATGCTTACCCCAAGGTAACGGGCAATTAAAATATCGCGTATAAAACCAAAAATACGAGAAATTGCCGTAAAAAATGAAATTGTAAAAACAGAACGAAAAATCACTTTAACAACAAACTCTATTTTAATGAAAAACTCCCCCAATAAAGCTAGAAGCTTTATTGGCAAGCGCAAGCGTGCGTCGCCAATTCTAATTTAATATGAAAATAATGAATTATTTACCAAAAAATCTACAAAAACATAGATTAGTAAACCAGCCAGTAAATAAGGCGATAAATATGGCTAACAAGCCAAATTTCAAAGGTTCTTGATTAGCAAAATTAAGTATTTTTGCACTAAAGCCGATTTGTTTGACGTAGATCGGAATTGACTGAAAAGAGATTAACGAGCCATCATCGATTAAGTATATATCAACCGAGTAGGTGCCGCGTGAAATATTTTTAGGAAATTCAAGCATAACTTTAAACAGGGTTTCGTTTAAAAAATCAACCTTCTCAACATCGCTAAGATAAAGATTTTCTTTTTGCATTTCATCTAAAAAATAAAGACGAAAATCCTCAATTGCTTTTTTATCTATATCGGCACTATAAAAATTTAAATCTATATTATTTTTGCCAAGTTCAAGGTCTGATAATAGCTGTTCGGGAATTTTTTGGTCAATAAATGTCGAAAATAGTGAATAATAGCTGTATGAATCATTTAATTTTACTCTTTTGCCATTATACCAAATGCCAAATAATTCATTCTTTTTGGTCAAGATAAATTGTTTTTTTGGACCTCTAACTGCAACTATTACATTGCCAACATAGCCTTTGGCGCCAAATAATAAGATTTTTGCTCCTTTAAAACTGGTGTCAATTTCGATTTCACTAGTAGAAATCCCAGAAATTATTGAATTTGCGTAAGATGTTTTGATTGTTGCAAAACAAAAAAACTGAAATGTGAGTATGATAATTGATATAAATCGCATCATTTTATAATTTCTAAAGAATAAATATTTGCTGGATCAGTAAATAATGATATTAACATCTTCAGGCAAACTGCTAAAATCAGCAAGGCTAAAAATGAACGCAATCTTTCAGTGTCAATTTTATAGCTGGTTTTGGTGCCAATTTGCGATCCAATAGCTGAGGTTAAAATCATCAAAGCTGCTAATACTATATCTAAATTATTATTCATTGCTTGGAGGAATGTAGCATTGGCTGCAATAAATATAATTTGAAATAGAGAAGTGCCAGTTACTACTTCAGAGCGCATTTTGAGAATAGAAATCATTGCTGGAATCATCAAAAAACCGCCACCAATACCCATCAACACTACTAAAACACCAATTAACATACTTAAAATTATAGGTACGAATAGACTAACTGTTATTTGTGATTTTGGAAACTCGACTTGTAGAGGCATTTTCTTGGCTTTGGCAATACATCTTGCGAAAGCCGAGTCATGTTCTTTCTCCCAAGTGATTTGATATTTGCTTTCAAGTAATTGTTTTATACTATTAATTAGCATATTAAGGCCAATTGTTCCTAAGAAGACAACATAAATAATTGAAACTGCGATATCGATTTGACCAGTTTTTTGTAAAAACTTAAAGATGTAAATTCCAATAAATGAGCCAAAAAATCCCCCAATTACCAAGACTAGTCCCATCTTAATATCAACATTGCCTTTTCTTAAATGAATTAGTAAGCCCGAGGTGGAAGAGGCAATAATTTGATTGGTTGAAGTAGCTACAGCAATAGCTGGTGGAATGCCAACAAAAATCAAGAGAGGAGTTGCTAAAAATCCACCTCCAATGCCAAACATGCCAGCAATAAAGCCAGTTATTAAGCCAAACATTAAAATAGTGATTATATTAATTGGAATTTCGGCTATGGGAAGATAGATCTGCATTTTATAAAAATTTTAGTGGATGGTTTCTTGCTAAAAGATTGTTAAATCCTGAGTTAACATTGTTTATTGATTCTTTTAGTAAAGCTAAAGCCAAAATTTTATTATCGATAATAACGCTTGATAAAATAATGCCAACAGGGCTGTCCATAAGGGTAATTTCAATATTTTTTAATAAATTGCTTTGATTTGCAACTGATTTTAATTCTGATGATGATAGAAATTGATTAGCATTATCAATTTCAATATTGTATATTTTTTTTCTAATTTGCCCCATGTGATGAGTTCTTGCTGTTAATTCTTGTCCCATATAGCAACCTTTATTGTAACTTATAGCATTTAAATTATCAAAGCCAAATTCTAAAATTAGAGATTTATCATAAGTTAAATCATATTCACCTTCGCAAATTTTATTTAAAATTCTAGTCAGATGATAAATTGTTACATTATCTTGGTAATCAATTTTGTGATTAACATATAATCTTTGACCCATTTTTTTTGATCTTGGATCGTCAAGGATACCATAAAATGAATTATTGTCGAATGTTTTTTGTTGTTTTTCAGCATTTTTTTGCCAGAAAGCTAAAATCTGATCATTTTTGGTAATGGTAATATCTGATTTTAATTTATAGATAGATAGTTTTTTTATGATTTCTTCTGTCCTTTGGTAAAAGCAATCTAGATAAATTTTTTCATCATTGATATCTTTAAAAATAAAAAAATCATATAAAAACCTGCCTTTGGCACTAAGCATGGCGCTATACAATAGATTTTTATTTTTTTTGAGCTGAAAAATATCATTAGTTATTAAACCCTGTAAAAACTGATACCGATCACTTCCAGAAATTTCAATAATTTGACGATCCGATAGGAAAATTGTCATAAAACAACTAAACTCTTGAGTTAATGTTAAAAATTTAATAAGATTAGGTTAATTATTGAGATATAAATTTTGATTTCAAGGAATGAAGCAAATCATAAATATTTTAATTATAATAATATTTTTTCTATTCCAATCTTCTTGTTCCGCGATTTGGGATCCGAATCCCAAAGGATGGAACTGGGGCTTAAGGCCAAGGCCAGCTATTGGCATTAGAAATTTTCCGCCAGCTGATACTGAATATGGTAAAGGGTTTAAAGATGGCTGCATTGCTGCTTGGGGTGCAATCACTAAGGGTGTAATTGGTGACGCAACAAAAGCGCAATATAATTATGATCGTATGAAAAGGAATCCCGACTATAATACAGGATGGTTTGATGGGCTTGAGCAATGCACTTATATTAATGACTGGGATGTTGTATGATGTTACTTTTGGGTAAGTTAATTTATGAAAATCATATAGCCAGTGATTAACCCGCGCACAAACTAATTGCCTTTTAACTTTAACATATTGCTTGGGCACTGTTAACAAAGCAATTTCGCAAAGCCAAAGTAGCACTAAGTACCATGGCTTTTCTAGATCACTTTATGTTAAAAAATTTTCTTGCTAAAAGCGCAACTAGTTTGTGCAAGGGTTAATATTAATCTCTTGTTGTATTTATTTGTGGAAATTAAAAAATTTAGTGATTTTAATAAAGAAAATTTTCTAGAAATTTTCATTCATAAATCGCAATGCTTCTCAAACTAATTGTTTTTTTGCCGCTTTTAGCTTTTTTGGTATCGTCTTTGGTTGGCAGGGTTGTAACTGGTCAAAATAAGGTTGTAGCTGACAAATTTGCGCAGTTTTTTACCTCTTCGTTACTTATTATTTCTGCTCTTTGCGCCGTAATAACCTTTTGGCAATTTCATAATAGTCCTGTAATAGAAAATATTTTACTTATCAACTGGATTGATTCAGGTGATTTGTCAGTTAATTGGTCTTTATACCTCGACTCGTTGACAGCAATAATGCTGGTAGTGGTTACGGTAATTTCGGCTTTGGTTCATGTTTACTCGGTTGGTTATATGGCCGAAGATAAGTCGATAAATCGCTTTATGTCGTATTTATCTTTGTTTACATTTTTTATGCTGATTTTGGTAACAGCTGATAACTTCTTGCAGCTTTTTGTCGGTTGGGAGGGTGTTGGCGTTGCTTCTTATCTTTTAATCGGGTTTTGGTTTAAAAAGCAGTCAGCTAATGCGGCGGCAATGAAAGCTTTTATTGCTAATAGGGTAGGGGATTTTGGGCTAATTATAGCCTTGGCTTTAATATACCTTACTTTTGGTAGCTTAGAATATAAAATAGTATTCTCGCAAGTTAGTAATTATTTGAATAATGAAACCATCTTATTTTTTGGGAATTATCTCACAATTGACTTGATCTGTATTTTGCTATTTATTGGTGCAATGGGTAAATCTGCACAAATTGGTCTTCACGTTTGGTTGGCAGATGCTATGGAAGGGCCAACTCCAGTTTCGGCATTAATTCATGCTGCAACTATGGTCACGGCTGGTGTGTTTTTAGTTGCACGCTGTTCTCCAATATTCGAATATTCTGAAATCGCTTTAAATATGATAACAATAGTTGGAGCTGTAACAGCAATTTTTGCGGCAACAATTGCAGTTACCCAAAATGATATAAAAAAAGTGATAGCCTATTCTACCTGCTCTCAACTAGGATATATGTTTTTTGCTTGCGGTGTCTCAGCATACTCTGCGGCAATATTTCATTTAGCAACTCATGCTTTCTTTAAAGCTTTACTATTTTTGGGCGCTGGAAGTGTAATTCATGCCATGCATCATGAACAAGATATCAGGAAAATGGGTGGAATTTGGCAAAAAATTCCGATTACCTATGCAATGATGTGGATTGGATCTTTAGCGCTGGCTGGCTTTCCACCATTTGCTGGATTTTTCTCTAAAGATGTTATTTTAGAGGCTGCCTATATGTCTCACGGTAAATATTCTAATTTAGCTTTTATGTTAGGAATTTGTGCGGCATTTTTAACTGTATTTTACTCTTGGCGCTTAATATTTTTGGTGTTTCATGGCAAAACGCGAGCAAATAAAGAAACATTTGCTCATGCGCATGAGTCACCTTTATCAATGATGATACCTTTGTATATTTTGGCATTTGGCTCAATCGTTGCAGGATATGTCGGTATGAGTCAATTATCTTTGGTTTCGTCTGAGGGTAATTTCTTTGCTGATTCAATATTTGTTAGTGCTAATAAATCCAATTTACTTGAAGAAATTCATCATGTTCCTCTTTTGATAAAATATTTGCCATTATTGATTGGCATATTGGCGATTTTATTATCCTATGTAATTTATATCAAAATGGATGGCTCAGCTAAAAAAATTGCAGATAAATTCAAAATCTTATACAAAATATCCTTTAATAAATGGTATTTTGATGAAATTTATCAATTTTTATTGGTTGACCAGGTTAAAAAGTTAGGAAATATATTTTGGCGTATAGTTGATGTTAAAATTGTCGATGGCATCCCTAATGGCTTGGCTTATTTAAGCAAAATTTTATCACAAAAAATATCAAGATTAGAAACTGGTTATATATACAGCTATTCACTTTGGATGGTTTTGGGATTGATGCTGATATTGTTATTTGTAATTAGTTCAATTAAAGATTTTTTAATTTTTTAAAACCAAAACATAGTGAATAAAAAAGAATTAAGAGCTTGTTTTGGCTGCTTTGCTACTGGAGTTGTTATTGCATGCGCTAAAAAGAAAAATTTTTTTAATCAAACTTTTTTTTCCAAGAGTTTGATTAAAAAAGATGATTTTCTTAAAAAATTTGAAGAATTTTGGGCAGAATTTTCTAATAAAAACTATCTTGGAAAAAAAATTGCTGTTAAACTTCGCCGTGAGCTAGATAAAAAATTTGATGGCAGTTTTTTACAAAAAAAACTTAAACAAATTTTTGCTGATGAGTTTTTTGGTATTACTATTAATTCATTTTCTTCTGTTTCTTTGGATCCGCCAATAATACAGTTTTCAATTGATAATAAATCATCAAATTTAAGTCTTTTTAGGAAAAATCGCTATTTTTCATTAAATATTCTTAGTAGTGATCAGCAAAATCTTTCTAATGCTTTTGCTACACCAAAGAACAATGCTAAATGGCAAGTTGAGCCATTTATTTTTGGCAAATATGGTAATCCAATCTTTAAAAACTCGTTAGTTTTTATTGAGTGCAAAAAACACAAAGTAATTAAAATTGGTGATCATCATGTTATTTTTGGTGAAGTTTTAGATTATGGACTTATTAGTGAAAAAGATCCTTTAATCTATTATAGGAGCAAATATAATGCTTTATCACTATCGCTTAGTTAGAAGTTATTTGTGCTATGTGCCCATAGTAAAGATTTTATTGACACTAATATTAATAAGCTTCAGCTCTTGTCGTGTAACCAAATCAGTATGGGATTCGAGTTACAATGAAACTTTTCGCCAGTTCTTAATAAGTCAAGATGGAAGAATGGTGGTGTTTGTTGGTAGTAAATATCACTATATTTTTTCGGATAATACCTCAATTTTAGAAAGCATTTTACTCTGGCCTGGCAGAAGAAATCTTTTTATTAATACTGAAAAAAGCAGAATTGACCTAGATAGAAGTAATGAGGTTTTTGGAGAAATTGTAGTTGAGAGTTATTTTAATCGTATGCCGCCCGAAGATTTTGAATTTTTGCGCGGAATTGGCTTTAGATCAAGTGACAAGTATTCTCCTTTGCGAATAACGCTAATGATGAAGGGTAAAAGATATTTGCCAAGATCAGATTTGGGTTACAATCTTCCAGAGTTACAAAGATCTTATGTTTTGCCAATTCATTATCAAGGTGGCGCTCTAGAAAATATTGGTAAAATTGCTTTAACACCAATTACGGTAGCTGCCGATTCAACTCTTTTGATTGGGCAAATATTGTTGGCTCCTTTTCGAGGTCAATAATAAAATAGTATAACTATTGCAAATCCTAAATTTTGTAGTAATCTAAGTGAATAGATAATGATTACTTAATAATAAACTTAAAAATGAATTTACTTCCAGTTGGCTTTTATGATTTGATTTTTGATGAAGCTGAAAAGAGCTTTATTGACGCCAATAATGCTATTTCTTACTTACTTAAAGAAAAATATCGCCTAATTAAGCCCCCGTTGATTGAATTTGATAACTCATATCAAGCTGCTAATGATAATGATTATTTGGTAACTACTGATGGGGTATCGGGAAGAAAGATCGCCTTGCGAAGCGATATAACTCTGCAAATTAAAAGAATTTTAGCAACTCGACTTAAACAGCAGAAATTACCGTTAAAATTATGTTATATTGGTGATGTTATTAGGGCTAAAAGTGAAGATTTATATGCAGATCGACAACAAACTCAAATTGGATTTGAGATAATTGGCATTAAAAAAGACGAGCAGGATTTGCTTGTCATAAAAAATTTAGTTGAGATCTTACAAAAAATAGAGGTTAATGATTTGTCGTTTAATATTATTTTGCCTAGCTTCTTGGATCTTTTTTTGTCGGCAATAAATGTCGGCCAAAAAGAGCTATTAAAAACGGCAATTTTACATAAAAACCTAACTGATATTGCTGAAATATGTCCGAATTATTGCGATATTTTGCATAAAATTGTTAGATTTAATAATAATTTTGGCGAAATTATTAAAGAAATTAAGCAAAAAATTAATTTGCCAGCAATAAATTTAGAATTGGCAAGAGTTGAAAAAATTAATAATTTTTTCTTAAAGAATTTCAACAGAATTCAGATAAATTTTGATTTATTTGGTGATCAAAACAGTGAATATCATCAAGATCTATACTTCGAGGTATTTGTGCCTGATTTTAAATATGCTATTGCTAAAGGTGGCTGTTATCAAATTAGCAATCAAGATAATAATATTTTGGCGATTGGTGCCACAATTTATGCTAATTATTTGCGAAAAATACATGCCTCACACAATTCTTGAATATAGTTCAAACATAAAGGAAAAAGAAAAATTTAGCGATCTTTTTCATGATATTCATCAGCTTTTGGTTAATAAATTATGGGCTAATATTGATGCTTGTAAAAGTAGAGCTATTAAATATGAAGATTTTTTGGTAGGCGAGGGCAAAGAGTCTAACCTCTTTGTTTGCCTAACTATTAAAATTCTAGCTGGTAGATCGCTTGAAGTAAAAAATGAGTTTGCAAATTCTATGCAAAAGCTTTTGCAAGATTATTTCCAAAAATCAATTAAGGCAGGTTTAAAGATTTCAATCGAAATTGTTGAATTAGAGCATTATAGCAAATTTTAGAATTTTATTAAATCAATAAAAGCTATGAAATATAAAAATCTGGGTAGTACAGATCTTAAAATCAGCAAAATTTGTCTGGGCACTATGACTTGGGGTCTTCAAAATAATGAGTCAGAGGCATTTGAGCAAATGGATTATGCTTTGACACAAGGTGTTAATTTTTTTGATACGGCTGAAATGTATGCCATTCCGCCAACTGCTGAAACTTATGGCAAGACTGAAATCATAATTGGAAATTGGTTTGCAAAAACTGGCAAAAGACAGGATGTGATTTTGGCTACAAAATTTTCACCACTACCTTGGGCAAGAGGTGAAAATATTCCAACGACTAATAAAAAAAATATTTTAGTTGCCGTTGAAAATAGTTTAAAAAGATTAAAAACTGATTATATTGATTTATATCAACTGCACTGGCCAACTAATCGATCAAACTATCATTTTGCTGGCTGGTGGGATTTTGAACCAAGTTATGGAATCGAGGCTAAGAAAAAAATCATTGATAATAAGCTTGAAATTTTAGAAACATTTCAAGGGCTAATAAAAGCTGGTAAAATTCGCCATGTTGGACTTTCTGATGATTCTGCTTGGGGTATAAAGCAATATGTTGACTTGGCTGAAAGTCATAATCTTCCAAAAATTGCTTCAATTCAAAATGAGTATAACTTACTAAGAAGGCGTGACGAATATGATATTGCTGAAACTTGTGCTTTAGAAGATGTTTCCTATCTAGCTTGGTCACCTTTAGCAATGGGTGTTTTGAGTGGTAAATATTTGGGTAAGAAATTTCCAAATTTTCCAAACAAAACTAGATTTTCAAAGGAAGTAATGGCGGATGGTTGGGATCGATACCAAACAAGAGTTGAGCTCAATTCTGAAAATGCTGCCAAAAAATATCTAGAAATTGCAAAAAAATATAATTTAGATCCATGTCAAATGGCAATTGCCTTCACTTTAACAAAAAAATGGGTAGCTAGTAGCATAATTGGTGCCACTTCAATGGATCAACTAAAAGCAGATATTTCGGCGATTGACGTGATATTAAGCAAAGAATGTCTAGAAGAAATTCAGCAAGCTTATAAGCAATATCCAGTGCCTTTTTGAGATTAGACTTCTTGCATAACTGCCAAATTTTGGTAATTTTTTCGTTATTAAAAATTTTTGAAATTCACGTACATCAAAGTACGCTAAAATTCCAAAAATTTTAGCCGATTTAATGAAAAGAGATTTTATCAGATAAAAAGATTAATAATCTTTTTATCCATAAAATCGGCAACTATTAATCAATTTTTTTAATTAAATCTCCCCACAAATTACTCAAAATTTTATGGTTATGCAAGAAGTCTATTATCTCAAAACTGGCAATATTAAAAAGTGAAATTGTTACTAGCTAATGGTCTATAATTTTTTATTTGTTTTTAGTCTTCTTTATTTTTGCTTTAACAGAGCTAAATTGCTGATGCAGTTTTTTCAGCAAGAAGAATATGACAATCTAAGATTTTTAAAATATGTTTACGGTAACTCTAAGCTAATCGATAAAAAACTTAGCTTAAGTTTGATCTTAAGCTCTGTTGTTTTGCTGATTTTAAATCAAAATTCTACGGTTTACTCGTTAATTTATGCGCTTATTTTACTATTTTTTGGCCACCAGCAAATTAAACTTACTCGCCAAAACTCCAAAAAAAGCTTGGCACTAACTGCTCGCGTTAAAAGAATTTTTGCAATATTTTTCTTGCTGCTGATTTCTCTGATTGCTGGGGTTTATTGCCAAAGATTAGTCGATAATCCAATAATATTTTTGCTTTATGTTTTACTTTCAATTCAAGCTTTAGCGTTGCTATTAGTTATTTCAAATTTAATCCTACAACCTTACGAAAAATACACTCAAAATACTTTTCTTAAAGAGGCTAAACAAAAAATAAGAGAGCTAAAACCAATAACCATCGGCATTACTGGCTCATATGGCAAAACTTCAACCAAGCATATTTTATCGCATATTTTATCATTTGTAGCACCAACCTTGGCAACACCGGGAAGTGTTAACACGCCAATGGGCGTTACTAGAATTATTCGTGAACAGCTTAAAAAAGAGCATAAATATTTTATCGCCGAAATGGGTGCTTATGGTATTGGTTCGATCAAGAGATTGTGTGATTTAACACCACCCCATTTTGGTATTTTAACCGCTGTCGGCAATGCGCATTATGAAAGATTTAAGTCAGTAGAAAATGTGGCGCAAGCTAAGTTCGAGCTAAATCAAGCGGTTAATCATAATCAAGGCAAAACCTTTATTAACGGCGACGGCGTTGATCAAAAATTTGTCAAAAAATATGGCCAAAATATAATTTTGGTTGGCACTAAAAATGTTGGCGCCGATGGCTACAAAATAACTGAAGTTAAACAAGCTCAGGCTGGCCTTGAGTTAAAAATTGAACATAAAAAAGCCATTTATCATCTAAAATCTCCACTTTTTGGCACTCATCATGCGCATAATATCGCTCTTTCATTTGCTTTGGCGCATAATTTAGGAATTGCAAGTGAAACGATTATCGCTGCTTTAAAATCCGTGCCTCAAATCAAACATCGCTTAGAAATTATTGAAATTAAAAACAGTGCAACAATTATTGATGACGCCTACAATTCAAATCC
>Ga0222719_10000558_pt1 | contig 36876 bp, 28 predicted proteins | sample C33_34DmetaG_FD_165039 | JGI IMG/M metagenome (GOLD analysis project Ga0222719, IMG submission 165039) | Estuarine water microbial communities from San Francisco Bay, California, United States - C33_34D | ecosystem: Environmental > Aquatic > Marine > Unclassified | place: USA: California... | reverse complement strand
ACACAAGTTGATACAGGTTGGGTGTCTAACCGTAATGCTGGACAGTCAGAACCTGGATATACACATCTTGGCATGTTCTTTGACATTTCTGATGCAAAATTTAAAATGTTTGATGAATACGACCCAGAACCAAATGCTTCAATCGATATCACCGACGGCTCGTTCTCATATGGCGATCTTGTTCTATCAACTCTTGAATCTACAGTTGCTACAGGCACTGCACCATTTACAGTTGCTTCAACAACTCTTGTCACAAATCTGAACGCAGATCTGTTAGACGGGGTTCAAGGGTCTGTATACGATACGCGTGCTAATGCATCAGCTGGCTTTATTCAACTTAATTCTAATATTAATGTAGTGCAAGACAATGTAGCAACCCTTACTACAACTGTTGATAACTTTGGTACTTATGCTAACTCTACTTTTTCTACTGTATCAAATGCAGGTTCTTTAGCTACTGGGATTGCTACCAAGCTTGATGCTGCTGACTATACAGCCTCTGATGTGTTGACTAAAGTTAAAACTGTAGATGGTGCAGGGTCAGGATTAGATGCAGATTTACTTGATGGTCAATCATCAGCTTATTTTGCAGTTGAGGCTACTCGTTCCTCTAATGCAGCTGCTTTAGCTGCTGGAATCGCAACAAAACTTGATTCCTCTGATTATACAGCTTCTGACGTGCTAACAAAAATTAAAACGGTAGACGGATCAGGCTCTGGATTAGATGCTGATCTTTTAGATGGACAATCTTCTGCTTACTATGCAGTTGAGGCGACTCGTTCTTCTAATGCAGCTGCACTTGCAGCTGGTATAGCAGGAATTACACCAATTGGAACATCTGATATTTCAGATAATGCAGTTACAGTTGACAAGTTAGCTGCAACACTCGACTTAGGGGCACTCTAATAAATATATTTTGACCTGTGGTTAAAATTATGATAGAAAGGTAATTATGTCACAAAAAGTTACACCATTTATGGGCGGTCTCGGAAGAGACGTTACCTCAAAGTTTGAAATCACTGATGATGCTACTGTTACAGTTGGTAACGGTACAACAACTGGTAATCTTACTATCGGTGGTAGTACTCAGATGGGCAGTTTTACTGCTAATGGACAAGCTATATTTGGTAATATTGAAGGCACTAATCTAAGAAATAGATTTGTATATTCTGCTTATAATGATCAAATGTATCAACAAATTGGTGATGGCACTGCTGGGTCTGGAGGCACTTTTAACTTCAGCAGGTATCTAGAATCACTGCCTGAACATATCGCCGTGTCAATTAATACAATTACTTTATCTAGCACTTTTACGGCAAATGTAGCGATAGGCACTAATTCATCTAACACATTTACAGTTACAGGCATTTTTGATTTAGGAACACTATAAGGAGTAAACGATGGCTACACAGCTACAATTTAGACGAGGAACCTCAGCACAAAACAACGGCTATACAGGTCTAGTTGGTGAGATAACACTCGATACAGATACTAACAACATTCGAATTCATGACGGTTCTACTGCAGGTGGAGCTGAGATTATCCCAGCAGGAACTATTATGGCATATGGTGGTGCAGCAGCTCCAACAGGTTACTTACTCTGTGATAATTCAGCTGTATCGCGCACAACTTATGCTCGTCTTTTTGCTGTAATCTCAACTACTTTTGGTGTAGGAGATGGTTCAACAACCTTTAATGTTCCTGATTTAAGAGATAAAGTTCCACTCGGCAAAGGAACTAACAATGCTACGCTTGGCACTACTACAGGATCTGCGGGTGCTTCTTCAGTTCTTACCTCAGCTTCAAAAACTGGAGTAACCACTGCAGCTTCTAATACAGGCACAGCTAATACTGGAACTGGAAATACAGGTACTGGTAACACTGGTACAGCTACGTCGGGCGGTTCAAGCGTAACTATAACTGGAGACACTGATGGCTCTGGAGTTACTATTACAGGATCTACAGCTAACTCAACAGCAACTACTGCGGCGGATAGCACAGGAACAGGTAATACAGGAACAGGTAATACAGGAACAGGAACTACAGGCGCAGATGGCGCTGGTGATTTAACTCCGACTAACGTAACAGTTGCTGCGTCTGCAAAAGACTCCTCTGTAACGTCAGCAATTGCTTCAATTACTCAGGCAAACCACACCCACACAATCCCTGCACTTACAGTACCAGCTTTGTCAATTCCAGCTTTGACGATACCTTCGTTAACTGTTAACAACCATACGCATGGAGTTGGAAACTTAGCTGGTTCAAGTCATACGCATGGAGTCGGGAACTTAGCTGGTTCGAGCCATACACACTCTGTACCTGCTCTTTCAATCCCAGCTCTTTCAATCCCAGCATTGTCAATCCCTGCACTTACAGTTCCTTCTCTAAGTGTTAATTCTTTTACAGTTAATACTACTCTACCGAGCGAAGTAGTAAACTATATTATTAAGACTTGAGATATAATGTCAGATACTGAGCGCGAATTAGATCAAATACAACTTGATATAGATAGGCTGCATGAGCGTTCACAGTCTAATAAGTCTTTGATATCAGCTCACGAAGCTGTTTGTGAAGAACGTTATAATACAATTGTTATAATGTTTGAGCGGTTTGAAAGCCGTATGGATAAAATGGAGCAAAAACTAAACACAATCAGTGAAATGGCAACACAAGGCAAAACTTCTCTCAAAACTCTGCTATGGATAGGCGGTGTAACAGCAGCTTTAATTTCCCTTCTCTCAATGATAATTCCATATTTTAGGTAATGTCAGATAAATTTTTTCGTATTAAAATTCAACGTCTTCTAGATCGTCTCCCAAACCCAGTTCAATTTAATGAGTCTCAATGGGCAATGGTTGAAAATCTAGACTCTCACCGATTTGTTGTGCATATTGCTGCACGTCGTACTGGTAAGTCTTATGCAGCTGCTATTCTAGCATTTGCTAAACTTTTAGAGCCTGGTCAACAAGTTATGGTTGTTGCTCCTAACTTTTCTCTTTCTTCAATTATTTGGGATTATGTTACAGACTTAATTAGACAACTTGATATTGAAGTTGAGCGTTTCAACCAAAAAGATAAGGTGGTGAAATTAATAAATGGCTCAGTTTTTAGGTTGCTTTCAGCTAATAACCGAGATTCACTAGTAGGTCGTGCAGCAAACCTCTTAATTGTAGACGAAGCTGCAATTATTCCTAATGATGAGTATTATACGCGAGATTTACGTCCTGCACTGTCAACTTTTACAGATTCTCGTTGTTTATGGATTTCTACACCTCGTGGCAAAGGCAACTATCTATATGAGTATTTTTTACGTGGAGAAGATCCAGAATATCCAGATTGGTCCTCTTCAATACATACTTGGAGAGCTAATCCACTTCTTTCAGAAAAAGACGTAGACGAAGCTCGACGTTCTATTACCAAAGCTCTTTATCTTCAAGAGTACGAGTGTGAGTGGACTACGACTGAATCTCAAATTTATCTTGATTTAGATGAAGAAAAACATGTAGGTGATTATATTGGAGAACGATTTGCTGAAGTTATAGGAGGACTTGATGTAGGCTATCGTGATGAAAATGTATTTGTCGTGATTGGTACAGATGGAGATAACTATTTTATTATTGATGAGTTCGTCTCAAAAGAATCTACAACATCTGAACTAGCAGCTGAAATACAAGAAAAAATTAATGAATGGGGAATAGATACTATTTATATAGACTCTGCAGCACAACAGGTAAAAGCTGATTTTGCTTATGATTATGACATCTACTGTGAGAACGCTATTAAATCAGTAAATGATGGGATAAATTCTATTCAAGTATTGATAGAACAAGATAGACTTTTCTTTGATACAGAGGGAGCTCGCCATACTTTTTCTGCAATGAGTTCTTATAAGTGGAATCCTAATACAGAAAACCCAAAACCAATTCATGATTGGGCATCGCATCCTTGTGACGCAGTAAGATATGCTATTTATACACATCAGAAAATGAGTAATATATCAATTTATGCTTAGAATAATTGTTTTAAACTACAAAAGACCTGATAATGTTCGTGCTATTTGTGATGCATTTCATCGAACTGTTCCAATAACTGTTATAAATAATAATCCTTATGAAACCTTTGAGTATCGTTCTCGTAAGGTAACGGTAATAAATAATGACAGTAATAAATATTGCATAGAACGTTGGTTACAGTGTTATAACTATACAGAGCCTTTTAAATTAATATTAGATGATGATTTAGTTCCTTCTCCTTTATTAATACAAAAGTTAAAGCGAAGAAATCAACCGCTAATAGGTATTTATGGAAAATCAGGTGTAGATAAGGCTAAAAAATATAATGATTTACGAGATCATTGGTGTAATAATTCACGTGTTGATTTTCTTGTGGGTTCTGTTTTAATGGTAAAACAAGAAGCTCTTGATGCCATAAAAGAAGATCTACTGACTTTTAAAGGGTTAAAGAGGGGTGATGATATAGTTGTAAGTTATTTAGTCAAAAAATATTATAAACTTGAAAATCTAGATACTGTAGTTGGTAAGGTATTAAATTTGCCAGAAGGAAATGTAGGTCTTAATCGTCATCCTGACCACTTTAAACTGCGCTGGGAGGTGCTTCAACAGTGTCTGAATTAAAAAGATTTCCAATAAAATATATAAGAGATTATATTAAAAAAGATTATAAATTACGAGATGAGTGTTATATTTGCGGTTCAACAGAAAAATTAGAACTTCATCATCTGTTTTCAGTCAGTCAACTATTTGAAAACTGGTGCGCAGAAAATAAGGTGAGTGAAATTGATACTGTTGAAAAAATTACTTCCCTTCGTGAGAATTTTGCTATAGACTGTAAGGAAAGTTTAGACCATCATAATCTTTATACTTTGTGTAAATCTCACCACGTGAGGTTACACACTATATATGGTCAAAGATATTCAAATCATTTAGTACCAAAAATTAAAAACTGGTTAGAAATTCAGAGAGAAAAAAATGGCAGATGAAGATAGAAAGACTTGGAGAGAATGGGCAGCTGAAAAGCTTAATCCAGCACAACCCTCAATCTCATCTTTAGAACCTTTTGCACTTCCCGAAACAATTGTAGATTTTGAACAAGCTTATCGTGAGATTGAGGTTGTCCATCGTGCAGTTGAAATGAATATTAATGCCATGAATGAGATTCCGCTCATAGTTGATGGTGGTGCTTCAAAAAAAGTAAATAAGATACTTAATGTAAAACCGAACCCCTTTGAAGACCGAGCTAGATTTTTTAGGCGTGCTTTTTTAGACTTTCATTTAGATGGTAACGCTTTCTTTTACTACGATGGAGCAGATCTCTACCTTCTCCCAGCAAATGATGTGGAAGTAGTCCCAGATTCAAAAACTTTTGTTTCTCATTATAACTATATAGTATCAAACCAACAACAAAGTGATTATTATGGCTTTGGAAGAGGTGCTCAAACACGTAAGGCTGAATCAATTCAGTTTGCTCCACAAGAAATAATTCATGTTATGAATGAGAATGAAAATTCAATTTTTAGAGGCACATCAAAGCTTAAACCTATTCTAAATTTAATGGAGCTTTACTTCTACATGATTAAGTTCCAACGTCAATTCTTTAAAAATAATGCTCTTCCAGGTTTTGTTCTTACTACAGACAATATTTTATCAAAACGAGTCAAAGAACGTCTATTAGAATCTTGGAGATCTAACTATACAACTCTTTTTGATGGTGCTCGTAATCCTGCAATTTTAGACGGCGGTTTAAAGATTGATGAATTCTCAACAAAGTCTTTCGACCAGCTTGATTTTGAAAATTCAATTGAACGTATTCAACAAGATATGTCTAAAGCTCTTGGCGTGCCTTATGTTTTATTAAAATCAGGTAATAATGCAAACATTGATGCTAATCAAAAGTTGTACTATCAACATACTATTCTACCTATGTTAACTCAGTTTTGTTCCGCGTTTCAACATTTCTTTAATGGGGGAGTTACTGTTCGTCCAGACAAGCTTTCAGTTCCTGCACTTCAACCAGATAATAGAACACAGGCTGTATATTACTCTACTCTGGTTAATACAGGAATTATTACCCCAAATGAAGCTCGTGAAGGATTAAGATTTCCAAAACTTGAAAATAATGATAACATAAGAGTACCACAAAACATCACAGGTAGCGCTACAGATGCTACTCAAGGTGGAAGACCCTCATCCGAGGAATCTATTAATGAGGAAGTACCCAATGAATAAAACATTTTATCTTAACAGTGCTTTCGAAAATAAAGGCATTTCTAAAAAAACTCGTGGTCTTAAAATCGCGGGTTATGCTAATACTATCGTTAAAGATCGTGCTGGTGATGTTGTAACAGCAGAAGCATGGGCTAAAGGAGTAAATAACTTTCTCCGAAATCCTGTTATGCTTTATCAGCACAAGCATGATTGTCCAATTGGACGCTTTGACCAAGTAAAGGTTGATAAGAAAGGCATTTATGTAGAAGGAACTGTGAGTGATGCTGCTGAAAAGAATCACGGCGTTCAGACACTCATTAGAGATGGAGCTCTTAAGAGCTTTTCCGTTGGATTCAGAGTAAAAGATGGTAAATATAATCGTGAAGATGATTCTATGTTGATTACAGATGTTGAGCTGTTAGAAATTTCAGTTGTCTCTGTACCTTGCAATCAAGATTCATTATTTTCGATTCGTAAATCTTTTGACAATGAAGATGAGTACAACGAATTTAAAAAATCTTTAAAAACAGCTTCTGAAGAAGAAGTAAAAATGATGCGTAAAATAAAAGCAGGAATCACCGATATGAGCGACGGTCATTACCACACAGTCGAAATGGACGAAAAAGGTAATGGTGTAACGACCTACGCATCGCACATGAAAAACCATGCTCATAAAATTGTTGGTGGTGTTGTGTTGGAGGCCGAAGGTCATACACATGATATTACCATGTCTGGTGTTCCAGTCCACAATATGGAGGAGGGCGAGGTTATTAACGAACGTCCAATGTCTCCAACCGAGGAGGAAGCAATGAGTAACTCAAAATCTGAGGAAGTTGTTGAAACTAAAGCTGAAGAAGCTGAAGTAGAAACAACAGAACTTGAAGTTACTGCTGAAACCGAAATAGAAACAACAGAAGAAAAAACTGTTGAAGATATAGAGGAAAAAGCAGAGACTGACGAGATTGAAGTCAAAGCTAACGCCGAGGAAGCTATTGAAGACGAGATGGAGAAGGATGATTCAGAAGAAGACGAGTTTGTAGCTCGTGATCCTAATGAGTCTATCCCGTTTGTTAATTTGCTTTCCGCAGACGCAAACTCACTTCAAAATGGAGACCTTGTAAATTATAATGAAAAAATGTACAAGGTCGCAAAGATCGCTACCGCCCAATCGCCAATCTTTAAATTTTTAGAGGTTGACGCAGAAGGCAATGATTGTGATAATGTTCTTAATGTGAATGCAGATGATCTTTCACAATCAAATCAAATTCAAAAAAGTGAAGACACGGTTTCTAACGAAAGTCTGACTAATGAGCTTCACGATCATTCTACAAAGGAGAACGACAACATGGCTGACCAAGTCGTAGATACAATCGACCTCGATACTGTTGCTAAAGAAGCCAATATCGAAGTTAACAAAGAAGCTACTCCAGTAGCTGAAGTGTCTGAGCCTCAAGTTGCAGAACTGGTTAAAAAGACCGGTGAAGCTATTATGAAAGAGTCAGACGCTCAAGATATGCAGAATCTTAAAGAAGAAAAAACTGCATATACCCCAAAAGAATCTGAAGAAGTTGCTGAACTTAAAGCTCAGATGAGCAAGTATCAGGAAGAAATTAACGCTCTTCAGCGTTCAAAAATGCATTATCAAGAACAGTCCCGTAAGGAACAGTTCTCTGAAAAAGAAATGGCTAATGCTGTAATGCTTGCTAAAATGCTTAACAAACGTGACGTATTCGATACCAAAATTGGTAATCGTATGAAAGCTGTCACATCTGTTGATCAGTTCCTTAGCAACTTCTCAAGCAACATTTACACTGAAATGGAACAGCAGCTCGTTGTAGCTCCTCTGTTCAACCGTGTATCTGTTGACGCGAAAACATTCCGCGTACCAGTCGCTGATGAAGACACCGATGGTGATGTAGCACAATTTGCTTCTGGCACATTTGCTACAGGCATTGCCGATGCAACTCGCGTACCAACCTCAAACCAGAACACCATTAGCTCTGTGGACTTTACTCCACACAAGTTTATGGCAACCACCCACCTCGCAAAAGACGAAGAAGAAGATACCGTTCTTCCTCTGCTCGACTTCTTGCGTGCAGCTGCAACTCGTCGTTTAGCACGTGCTATCGATAAGTCAATCCTTCGTGGTACTGGTGCTTTGACTGGCTTTACAGCACAACCTACCAACGCTATTACAGCTGGTACTGGTTATGCTTCTGTCATCGAAGGTATCACTAACCTGACAGGTGATGTCGGTGCTGGCTTGACCGTTGACACTGGTTCTGCTAACGATAAAGCTGATCCTTCAGACATCGCTGCAGCTCGTACAAAGCTTGGTAAATATGGTCTTCAGCTTGGTAATGACCTTGTGTACCTTACCACTATTGAAGGTTATAACAACCTTGTAACAACTTCTGACTTCCAGACAGTTGACAAGTTTGGTCCAAACGCTACCTACCTCACAGGTTCAGTTGGTGCCGTTTACGGTATTCCAATTGCAATCACTGAATTCTTGGATGTTGTCGGTTCTACCAACAACGACCTTGGTGTCCTGCTTTATAAGCCTGGCTTTATGATTGCAGAACGTCGTGGTATCGAGATTGAGAGTGAGTACGAACCACGTCAGCAGGTTACTGCTATGTACATGAGCACTCGTATTGACTTTAAAGCTCTTACAACCAATGCAAGTTCAGCTCTGGATGCTACTAAGTACCCATATGCTGTTACTGTTGAAGCTGGTTAATCTTAGATTAAACATCTTTGAACTACACAGGGGGAGGCGGTCATCGCCTCCCTTTTCATTATAAGGAGAATAATATGTCTAAAATTCCAAGTGATATTACAACTGCAGAAGCAGCCCGTCATTGGTTACGAGTAAATGGTCACAGTGTAGAAAAAACTGAAGCTCTTGTAGCCGAGTGGATTAATTCTGGACCAGACTTAGCAGCAGCCCCCGCTCCTGTTGAAGAAGAAGCAGCAGCCTCCGCTCCTGTTGAAGAAGAAGCAGCAGATGAAGAAGAACAATCTTCAACTTCTATTTGGAAATCTAAAAAGAAATAAGTGAGAGATAAATGGTAGATCGTTTAGAAGAGAATCAAGGAAAATATCCTTATGTAACACTAGCTCAGGTAAAAGATTACTTGAGCATTTCTTCCAATACTCAAGATGCTCGTTTATCTAACATCATCAATTATGCAACTGGTGTAGTAGAGCACTATATCGGGCAAGAAATTTTAGCTAATGATTATGTAGAGGTATTTGATGGAGGGAAATCCTCTGTCATGATTTCTCGTCTTCCACTTTCTAATGTATATCAAGTAACAGAGTTCAATGGGTCAGAGGATGTAATTTTAGCTGACCCAACTACCATTGGGCGCCCTGTAAGAACTCAAGACACTCAAGCAGTTTCTTTAAGTTTTAAAAACGATGCACACTTAAATTCAAGAGTAAAAAAGTTTGGAAAATCTTCTCTCGAAGTAGATTTAAATGATTTAGTTTCAGGTGACATTCCTGAAAATTTAGAATTCGAAGATGGTGATTTTACAGTTGAATTATTTGTTCGCAGTGATAAAGCGACTCCACCTCAAAACAACCTTATCAGATTTAACACAGATGCGACAAATTATATGGAATTTGGTTTTGATGCTAACGATACAACAATTTTTCAAAGTCGTTTTGGAGGAGCTGCTACTTTAGTAAGAGGTACAGGAGTTACAACAACTGCGAATTATGTTCCAAGATTTTTTACACACGTAGCATGGTCTTTTGATTCACAAAATCAACGACTATATACTCATTTAAATGGTAATTTATTTACTAATGCAAGTTATACTGAATCAAACCACACTTTTACAGCAAATGTGGAGATAGGCGGTAATTTTGCTGGATATATTGATGAAGTAAGATTCTCTAATAAAGCTCGATATAAAGAAGCTACTATTACTCCTCCAACACAGCGTTTTAGACCAGATGGTGAAACTGTATTTCTGTGTCATTTTGATGGAAAAAACGGTGCTACAGAAGCAAAAGATGCTCATAATGCTACAAATGAATATAATTTCTCTCGTGATATGGGCGAAGTAACTCGTGATACAGGTGCCGTTGGAGTAAGAGGCTCATACCCAACAGTTCGTAACAACTATCCAGCAATGACTTTATCCGGTCCTCCTTCGTTTGCACCATTTCCTTCAGGAGTAAAAGTAGAATACCGTGCAGGATATGAGTCTGCTGATGTTCCACAAGATATTCAACTTGCTACACTTGACATGATTAAACTACTCTACAAACAAGATCAAGAGAAAAAAGGTTTCTCATTTGAGGGAGAACGCGGAGATAATTATCCTTTAGCTGGAAACTTTCCTCCACATATTCGCCGTATTCTAGATCTATATAGGATTATTTCATAGTGGCACGTCCAGTTTTACGTAGGAAAAATCCAAACTTAGCAGCATTAGGTAAATCATCTGCAGTCAAAGGAAAAATGACTGTTGATATAAATTCTCCTATTGTTCCAGGACGTGCTCTTGCTCTTCGTAAAAAATATGATAAAGAAACCACTGCTCTAAGAAACGTTGCTATACGAATTGTATCTGATTTTATATCTGAAGAACTTGTAGGATTTGGTAAAAAGCTAACAAAACAACAAGAAGCTGCTTTTGCTACACCTAAAGCAGCTCCTGACGGTGTTGTTGATGTTAATGAATTTGAACGAACAACAGGTCAAAGAATTTCTCAGACTAATGTTTTAAAAGGCACAGCAGCTAGAAATGTAGGGTTTTTTGAAGCTAAATTAAAAGGATTAGGTCAAACTGCTGAACCTGAGATTACTTCTGTAAGTATTGGTAGAGCTTCAGGTCAATTTGAAGAAGTTACCAGCGCTTTACGGCAGGGAGGAACAAAAGGACTGACAGGTGCTGCTGCCGTTAATTTATTGTTTTCACCTTCTTTAATAAAACAAAGAGAAGCTTTATTAACACAGACTAAACAAAAGTTTGAAAACTTTTTGTTAATTCAGGTAACAGATGCAGATAAAAAACCTACGCAAGAATTGCTTTTTTCTCCAACTCCTCTTGCAGGTGTAAGATTTGATGAAGCATATTTAAATAAATATTTTGATGTACGATTTCGTAGTGCTTACTTTGGATCTAAATCTCCAAAAGCTGGAGAGATAGAAAGATATCGAGTTTCTATAACACCAAAACCCTCTCTTTTTAACTCTTTTAAATTAGCTCCTATAACAAAAAAAGTATTTGAAACTCAAAAGAAGGCTGGATTTAAAGTTTCAAGTGAGTTTGATAAGTATATAAGAAAAAGAGGTGCTGAACTTTCAGCTAAAGGAACTTCTAAAGACAAGGTTGACAGAATTTTAGGTTTTTTAATTGCTTTTGCAGAAGAGTTTAAAGAAGGCGGATTGACCCCTCTTACAATAAAAACTAAAATTCAACAGCCAAAAGTCTCCAAAATTCCAGGCTTTAATATTGCTGTTAAAGGTAATCAGCGTCAGAAAACACAAAAATTTATTTCTGGAGCTCAAATATCAGCTCTTGTTCGTAAAAGACTTGGCGATAAAATGCCAAAAGGCCCTAGAAGAGGGCCACCACTGGCTGCTGATATTTTAACTGAACGTTCAGGTCGTTTTAGATCGAGTGTCCAGGTTATACCAGATTACAGAAGATCTGTTATGGCATTCTTTTATGACCCTATTTATAGAGTATTTAATAATACTCCAAGAGACCCTGACAGATTTGTTGGTGAAACAGTTCGTGAAGTAGTGCAGGGACTGTATAGCAGAGCATTTTATATAACGAGAACATAATGGCATCTAGACGCAAAGAAATTGTAGAGTATATAGTAACACAACTAAAACAAATTGATGGAGAAACCTCTGGTTTTAACCCATCATATACGTATTTTAATAACCTCTTTAATAATGTTTTTCGCAAGTTGAAGTTTTTAGATGAAGTAAACGATTTTCCATCTATTTACGTCAGCGCTGGTACCGAAATTAGAGATTTTAATTCTAAAAGTTTGACGGTAGGAACATTAGACGTTACCATAAGAGCATACGTATTTGGAGAAGATAATTCTCAAAACCTCTCTGATAGCTTAGTTCAAGATATTGAACATGTTATTTATTCATTAGGGGACAATCCTGATAAAGGGATATTAGATATAACCATAGATAATATTTCTACTGATGAAGGATTAGCCACTCCTTATGGGCTCGCAGAGGTAGAACTAACAATAGTCTATAGAATAGACGGATAAGGAGAAAAGGGATGGCATCTCTTAATTTACAAAGAAATTCAGAGGTCTTTATGTCCACTGTTGATTTGCTCAACGGTGCTGCAGTAACTGCTATGACCCCAGAAAACACTTGGAAACTTGAAGTGTTAGCAGGTTTTGCAGCTACATCTACCTCTGCTACACAGGACATTACAAGCCTTGAATCAGGTACAAATCCTGATCGCTCACAGCAGCGTTTTAATACTGCTATTAACCCAGTAGATTGGAATCTTCAGGTTTATCTTCGCCCAACCGGTGTAGTAACTGGTGCTACTGCTGGAGGTACAGATGCAGGTACAACTCAGACAGGTAACGTAAAACCAGTAGCTGACTGGTTTATGTGGCAGTCATTAGTATCTAATACTCAAGTAGCTGATGGTACAGATGAGCAATCAGTTTGGGAATCAGGCGGAAAACTTCAAACAACGAATGTTGCAGCCGGTACAGGCTCACACTCAACTCGTTCAAACTTCTCAACCGCTGTTGAAAACCATATGTACTTTAAGATGGATAACGTTGTCTATCAGGTATCTAATGCTACTATTAATCAGGCAAGTGTTGATGCAGGTATTGAAGAGATCGCAACAGTAACATGGACTGGTTTTGGTACAACATTGAAAGAACTGACTAGCACTCAACGTGATAATGCAATTTCAGTATTTGGCGGTGTGTTAAATGATGGTTCTTCTGTAACTGCTAACTCAAATGCTAGCGAAGCTACAGTAACTGCACACTATCACCCATTTAATCAGATGAATGTTGCTGGTTCTGTTGGAACTAACTCATTCATTAAGAATCGTTTGAGCGCAATTGAATTCCATCATCAGCCTTCAGCTGGTGGAGCAGATGTGAAATATACGTTCCCAGTTACAGCTGTTAGCTTTGATTACAATAACAATATTACATATTTAACACCAGAAGAACTTGCTAATCTGAATGAACCAATTGGTCAGTTCACTGGTACACGTGCTGTAACAGGTTCAGCTACTATGTATCTTCGTGCTGGAGATACTGAATCAGCTCAGTTCCTGAGAAACATTCAGAATGATTCTCGTACAGCTTCTGCACAAACATCTAATGCTAACATCATCATTGGTGGGACAACTGCTCCTTATGTAGCGTTCCAGCTTGATGCTGTTCAGTTTGAGTTCCCATCACTGGCTGTTGAAGACGTAATTTCAATGTCAGTCAACTTTGTGGCTCAAGAAACTACTGCCAATAAAGGCACAGGTGGTGAAGTAACAATCTTTGCTGCTAAATCTTAATTAAGTGTTTCTGAGGGGGAACACTAACACTTTTTAACCAGAAGAGTGCCCATCACTTGCAAATCAAGGTTCCCCCTCACCTTAGAGAAGCAGATATGTGATGGGCACTCGTATTTTACGAGGGGAAATCATGAGTAAAATCAAAAATCTAATTGCGAAAGAAACTACAAGCTGGATTCCTTTTCCAGATGTTGAGGGTTTTGAGGTACATCTTTGTTTTTTAACTAGAGAAGACCTGTTAAAGATTCGCAACCAATCACTAACATTCAAGTTCAATAAACGTACTCGTCAACGAGAAGAAGAAATCGATAATGATCGTTTCTTAGAAGCCTATGCAGGAAAAGCTATCATGGGCTGGCGAGGACTAAAGATTAAACACTTACCTATGCTACTTCCAGTTGATATTTCAGGTGCTGACGGAAATGAAGAAGTTGAATACTCAGAAGAAGAAGCAATTGACTTGCTCAAGTCTTCTACGGTATTTGACCAATTTATCACAGATGCAATGAATGACTTTGAGCAGTTTTCAAAAAAGAAAGCTGACGAAGCAGCAAAAAACTAACTGAATACCTCCAGAACTCTTTACACGCTGGAGGTATGAACGCTGAACAGTATATTGATATGTGTGAGCAGATGGGTTGGGAAGTTGATGAAAATCAAATACCAAAAGACCCATCTGATTTACCATTAGAAGCTCAACAAGCTTTAATCCTTTTAAATTCTCTGCCCGACAATTGGGAAGGTATGAATGGAACTTGGTTAGGTAAAGATTATAGTGGTCTTGGAACTATAATGGATATTTATGAAATTAGTAACCGTAAAACAGTTTTTGAACTATTAAAGGTTGCGGAATCAGAAATGTCCAAGTATTATAGTGATAAAGCTAAACAACGTGAGTCTTTAGCAAAGACTCAGAGAGGAAGAACTTAATTGGCCAGCCAAACAATCACCACTAGATTTAAAACTGAAGGCGCACAAAAAGTTGTAAAAGATACTGATCGAATTGGTAAAGCCCAAACTCGATTAGGTCAAGCTTCTGCATCTTCTGGTCGTCAGTTCTCCGCTCAAGCTGCTGGTTTAGGTGGTGTAGTAGGTGTCTATGCAGCCGCTGCTGCAAACATCTTTGCTCTCACCGCCGCTTTCACAGCTCTTAACCGTGCAGCTCAATTTGAAACAATCATTCGTGGTACACAACAGTTATCTGCAGCAGTTGGCACATCTGCTAACTCTGTTATTAAACGTCTTCAAGATATTACGGGCGGTCAGCTTTCTATTGTTCAAGCTGCTGAAGCTGCCAACCTTGCATTATCTGCAGGTTTTAATACCGATCAAATTGAACAACTCGGTCAAGTAGCTTTTAAAGCTTCAAGAACATTAGGTAGAAGCTTACCTGACGCTATTGAACGTGTTTTTAGAGGTACAATCAAATTAGAACCAGAACTTTTAGACGAACTTGGTATTTTTACTCGTCTTGACCCTGCAGTAGAAAAGTATGCTGCGTCTCTCAACAAATCTACAACAACTCTTACTGCGTTTGAACGTCGTCAAGCATTTGCTAACGGCGTTATAGGCGATGGTACTGCTGCTTTTTCTGATGTTATTATCTCTACTGAAGATGCTACTGCCTCTTTTCAACGACTAGCTGCGCAGTTTGCTGACCTTGCGATTAAATTTGGTAATATTATTGCAAACATTCTAGCACCTTTTGCAGACTTTTTAGGACAAAATTTAGGTAATAAACTTTTACTTTTAGGAGCTATTGGTGCTTTAGTGTTTAATCAGCTAGGGGCCAGTATTGGAGGATTTGTTACAACAGGTTTAACAAAACTTTCTCAAGGATTAGTGAATGCAACAGAGCGTTTAACTACTTTTGGTAGAACAGCAAAAGCTCTTGCTCCAGAGTTTCAAGCAGCAGGTCAAGCTTTTGTAGGCGGTGGAGCTCTTCCAGGAGCTGGTCGAGCTGCGGGTGCGGAAATTAAAAGAGTTTTTGCAGAAGGCACAGTTTCTACACAACAGGCACAGGTCTTTGCAAGAGATTTAAAGGATTTAAAACAAAATGAATTAAACTTACAAAAAACATTAAATGAAGAAAAGAAAATCGCTGGTAAATTAACAGAATCACAACAGAAACAATATGATCAATCTGTACAAAGACTAGGTGCAATAGAACAGTCACAAAAAGTAGTCAATCAAAGGCTCAAAGCAGCAGGACCATTTGCGAGTGCATTAGCTTCTGGATTAAATCTTGCGGCTACTGCCATGAGAAATTTAGCCGCAGCTGCAAATGCAGTTTTAGCTGTTCTTGGTCCCATATTTGCTATTATTGGTATAATTCAGCTAGTAGGTTCTGTATTTGGTGTTGATGTGCTTGGCGGCATAACAGACTTTTTTAAAAACTTAACTAAAGATTCGCGAGATGCTGAAAAAGGGTTAAAAGACTTTGGAGCCGCAGCTGCTTCTGTTAGTGCTGGACCTTTAGCTGACTTAAGAGAAGAGCTTGGGTTAACTCGCTCTGAATTTGCAGGAGTAGTCGAAGAAGCTATAAAATTAAGAGAACAAGGTGGCTATGACTTTGGGGCATTTGGTCCTGATCTATTGGACTTACAGACCTCTCTCAAAGTTTTAGAGGCTGATTTAGAAAGACTTACAGCCCAAAAAGAAGCTGGAACAGGAACTTTTTTTGGATTACTTGATAAAGACAAACAAATTGAAGATACAAAAAAAGAGATCCAAGCACTTGAAGTTGCTATAAGTGATTTACAGCTTCCTACAGGAGAAGCTGGTCTTGCAATTACTCGTCTAGCAGAGGCTGGTGAGATAGAAATTGAACAGCTTCAAAAAGCTTTTGCAAGAGGTATTCTTAATATTAATAAAGATACTAATGATTTACAATTGACTTTTGAAACTTTTTCTCAAACAGTTCTTGAGTCTGGAGAAAGTATAGATTCTCTTACAGAGGAAGCTAAAGCACTCTCTGCAACTTATGCTACTGCAGCACTAAAAGTTCAAGAATTTTATGAAAATTTTGAAGGCGGTAGATTAAGTGCTGATAGAGCTGCAAAAGACTTTGGAGTAATTAATAATGTAGTTAATGACTTGAGAGCACAGATAGATGATTTACCTGATGGACCTTTTAAAGCAGAGTTTTTAGAGTTTATTAACAATTCATTAGATGGAACAGTTAGTCGTGCTGAAGAATTAAATGATAGATTTCAGACTCTTGATAAGTTTGCACAACAACTTCGTAAAACATTTTCAGGAGAGCTTGGTTTAGCAGATTCTGCTATTTTTACTGGTGATGTAGGTCTTTTTGGTGATATAGCCAAAAATGATTCAGAGCGTTTATTAAATCTTTCTGAAGTTGTAAATTCTGTATTTACAGAAGCAGCAAAGATTCGTTCTGATTTTGAACAAGCATCAATACGAGGAGGTGGAGTCTTTGATAGAGAAAAGCTTGAGGCTGATGAGAAAAAGATATTTGAAATTAGAGACATTTTGATCAAAGGCTACTTAGGCTCTATCATTAAAATTACTCAAGAACAAGAAAAATTAAATCAGTCACTAGAAAAGCAGAAAAAAATATCTCAATCTACTATTGAAGTTCAACGTGCTAATCTACAGGTTACAAAAGCAAACACAGCTCTTACAACAGCACAACAAAAAAACAGAATTAATGCAGCAGAGCGAGAGCGTGACTTTATTCTTCAAAACCGTGATATCACAGAGCAAGGAATCTCACTCAGACAAATAGAAAACAGTGCTTTAGAAGCAACTCTTAACACTCAAAAAGAACTTCTCTCATTAAAAGGGCAAGAGTTAAAGTTAAGTCAAGATTTAGCAAAAACTCAAATCGAGATAGGATTTGCAGCAGCTGAAGGTAGAGACGCTCAAGCACTGGCTAGAGCTCAAGGAGCTCTTCAAACTGCAGAAATGAGAGGCATTTCTACTCGACGTGAATTAGTTCAGCTTCGACTTAATGTAGCTGAAGTAGAATTTAGAAATGCTAACAATGCTTTTGATCGTCAAGAAGCTCTTGCACAAGTTGAGGCACAAAATGCTCGTGAAAATATTGCTCAAAGATCGATGATGATTGAACAAGAACGAGTAATTGCTGAAGCAAGAATTATAAATGAACTTGAAATCTTAAGAGCCCAAGAACAGGCAAGAGTAAAACAAGCGAAGATCGAACAACAAGCTCTAAATGATGAGGAGGGATTGATAGAGTTAAGAAGGAATGCTGCATCCGCTTCTCAAACAGCTGCTAAAAAGTCAGCAGAAGCTGCAAAACTACAACGAGATCTTGCCTTGAAACAGCAGATTGCTGAATTAGAGTTAGTAAAACAACAAGCTGCAGTGTTTAGTGGGTTTATCTCTAACTTTGGTTCTTTGATAGAAGGTCTTGCTGAAATTGCTAGTGTTTTAGGCGGAGATGTTGGGTTTGACTTTGAAGCATCTGATATTTCAGCTGACGTAGATGCAAATATTGCCGCCTTACAGCAGTTATTAACTGATAGTTCTACAGTTTACAGTATTCAAGTGCTATCAGCCAAAGAAGCAAGAAAAGCAACAGAGGCACAAATTCAAGCTGATAAAATACTAATCGATATTAACAAGCAAAAAACCGAAGAAGTTGAATCTTCTCTTGTAAGAATCTTTGAAGCTCGTCAAGATTCACTTTTAGATGAACTTGACGCAACTAATTTAACTTCTCAAGCAAAACAAAAGCTTTTATCCCAAGAATTAGCTCAAACAGAAGCTAATTTAGTACTACAACTTGAAAAAGTTGGTATTGAACGCACAGCTGCTGAAGAGATTGTTCGCATTGCTCGCGACCGCGCAGCCTATGAAATATCTGAACAAAGACGTATTGATGCTGCCTACGCAGCTTCTAAAGGCATTGTAATGAACTATGTCGAAAACGGCTTGATGGAATTGAATACAGCTCTAATTGAGGGCGATCTTACATTCAAAAACATAGCTAAAGGTTTCAGAGATATGCTTGGCTCAATGCTTCGTGAAATTCAATCAGCTGTATTCCGCCAAACTATTGCTGCTCCGATAGCAGAATTTGTTGGCGGATTGTTTGCAGCTGGTGGTCGAGTACATCTTGCTGGTGGAGGATCTATGAAGCGCGACCGTGTCGCGGCTATGCTCGAACCTGGTGAATATGTAATTCGTAAAGAAGCTGCAAAAAAGCTTGGCATGAGCAAACTGCAAGAATTAAATGCTGGAGTTTCAGACGATCCTATAGCTCGTATTATAGCTTATGCTTATGGCTCAAAAGTAAAGAGTAAAGCAGCTGGCGGAGGCCTGGGGTTTGGCAATCCTGCTGACATAGGTTATGGAGGAACAGGCATTGGACCAACAGGAGTAGGACCAAGCACAAGTCCTGGTGGGTCATTTTCTTCAGGAGCAGGAGAGTCAATCACCTCCTTTGCTCCAAGCTCTAGCATAGGTCCAACTTCTGTAACTCAAGGATTCTTTGCTAATGCTACAGATACAGGTTTTGGTTCACTAGTTTCAACCACACCTTTTGGTCCTCCAACTGTAACCGATAGCATAATCGGTAAATTGGGTGGTAGCACCTACATGAATACTCCTCAAATCACTGAAGGCAAAATGAATCAGTTAAATGCAGATGCTCAACAGGCTCAACAAATGGCAGAAGAAGCTGCATCACTTATTTCAGAAGGATATACTGATAGTCAAATATCTGCTTTCCAAACTATGCAAAATATAGCTAGTGAGATTGGCGCACCTGGAGACTTTGGTCCTGAAGAAGCTCCAAGTCTTTTGAGTGAGGTTCAAAATAATCAAAAGAGTGGGCAAGGTTTACAACAAGCGTATAACAACGCGTTTAAAGGTGCTCCTCAACAGTTTATAGAATCATTAGCTCCAACAACTCCTTTACAAGGACTAAGCTTAATAGCTGGTACAGGATTGATCGGTGAAACTGCTCAAGCCATTTCACAGATATCAGGTGCTCTTGGCTTTGCATCAGATGTAGCAGAAGGTGAAAATGCTATTGGGCAAGCTCTTGGACTAGGTAAAGCATCAGGAGGCAAAATTATGCGCATGGCTGGTGGCGGTTCTGTTAATTCACGCGATAGAGTACCAGCTTTGTTAGAGCCTGGTGAGTTTGTAATTCGTCGTCCAGCTGCAAAAGCTATTGGAGGTGCTGCATTAAATCAAATGAATGCTACAGGAAAGGCTCCAAGCATTTCTGTTAACATGACAAATCAAGGAGCTCCTAAAGATGTTGCTGTTGGGGCTCCAAAAATTAATGGCGATAAGATCATTCTAGATATTATCACTCGTGATTTACGAAACAATGGCTCAATTAAAAAGACACTGAGAAAGGGTAAATAATGGCAACGTATCCAGATAATGCAACAGCTCCTATTACGGCTTTTCCAGTAGTTACTACAGTAACTTACAATAACACTGGAGCAGAAACAGTATTCAATCTTTCTGGCACTGCAGATCATTCAGGCGAAATTGTAGCTTTTGCTGATGGTGTGACACAAGCTACAACTGGTTACTCTGTATCTAACGGAGGAGCTACAGTAACTTTTGTAACAGCTCCAAATGCGTCAAACTTAACTCTTCAAACTGTTTCAATTCCATCAAAGTTACGTACACTAAGATCAACTTTTTCTGCTCGTGCTCAAGAGTATTCTAATACAGCGGCTGATGTTGTAGATGGAAACACATATCTTATAAACGGAAATACCGTTACTTTTGCAATGCCAGCGGGCACTAATGTAGCTTCTCTATCAGATTTTCAAGTATTTGTTTCAGGTGTATATCAACAAGACACTGCCTATGTATGGCCATCTACAGTTCTAGGTAGCAGAGGAATTGATATTGCAGATAATGGAGCAACAAAACTACTATTAAACTTCACATCTAATATAACTGATGAAAGTGAATCTGCTCACACAGTCCTTAAAACAGGAGGAGCTGCTACCTACACTACATATGGAACAGATACGTTTATTACTTTTGACGGTTCAGATGATGTATTAGATATTGCTTCTTCAGACGATTTTAACTTGCAAGATAGTTCTTTTACTTTTGACACTTGGGTTCGTCCTGACACAGGAACTCAAATGACCTCAAACCAAACACTATTTGCTCGATATGATGATGCAGATAATTACTACGTGTTACGAATTGTGGGATCTAATTCTAATATAGGTTATGTTGTAAGCACTACTGAGGGAGGAATCAATGAAGTTTATGGTGGTAATGCTAATGGAGGTTCGAATTATCATGTAGCTGTATCTTATGATTCTCACGTGTCAAATCTAAGATTGTATGTTAATAATGTTAATGTAGGTCATCTTAATTATCAGGCTGAAACAGCTACTGGAGGTAATGTAACTATTGGTTCATCAACAGTAGGGGGTTCTGAACTTTTAACTGGTAATGTGTCCTTTGCTCGTTTAGCTCATGCAACTCGCTACCGTTCTGAATCAATTCAACCAATTGGTAATACTTCAGCACTTACTATTCAATCTGGAGCTCCACTTGGATCTATCGATCAAACTGATACACTTTCTATAAGAGTTTTTGACTCTCCTACTTCAACTCTTGATCGTTTTACATCGATGATAGATCGTAAACCTGACAACGGAATTGAGTCACAGCGTCAATTTGATGTTACGACTTTTACTTCACAGGCAGGTTATGAGAAACGTCGCTTAAAGTCTCGTCGCTCTAAGCGAAACTATCAACTTTCATATACAGCAATAACTGGTGTTGAAAAAACTGCGATTGAAAACTTTTATAATGCTAGAAGCGGAGAATTTGAATCATTCAGTTTTGACTTGGCACACATCAATGAAACTGGTACAATAACTACAAGATTTTCAGGCCCCCTTTCTATTGAACAAACCTATTCTACAGGCTCACGGTTAATTGATAACTATTATACTGTATCGTTTACACTTCAAGAGGTTTTTGACTAATGAGCGCTCGTGCTTATGATGTGATTTTAACAGTTGATGATGCTTCTGGGTTCCAAAGTACTAATTCTATTATTGGAGTTACTACTGGAACAACAGGTATAATTGCAAACGTTGATACTTCTACAAATCAGCTAAAAGTTAAACTCAATAACCTTCAACAAGAGTTTTCTTCGTCAGAAGATATTCAATCAAACACTATTAGTACTCAAACTGTTATAGAAGCTGATAATTACTATTTTGATATAACAAACGCAGAGGTTCAGTCAGATAATCAAAATAGAGTATTAATTACAACTCGACACCCACATAGCATTCCTTCATCAGCTATTGACGCTAATCCTACTTTTGGGAATACTCTTATTCCTGCACCCACAACTGTAACTATTTCTGATGTTGGTGGCATGACTGAAATTAATGGTAGTAAATCGGTGGTTGGTGTTGGTAGAAGAACTGTAGCTTTAGCTGAGATTCTTGTCAGCAATGCTGCGGGTACTTCATATGGGTACACTGATGGAAGTGGTTACAGTGCTTATACAAGTGGAGGCAAACTAGTTACTCCTTCATTAGAAGGGGACGGATTATTAACAACTGCTAATACTTATTTAAGTAATGTTTATGCTGGTAATGTTACAACTGCTACAGCTACAATATCTTCTATTGCTCAAAGTGCATTTAAAGCCGAAAAAAATGCTTTTACTCAAAATCCTGTTGTTCGATTATACTCTATTTATTATCCTGGTGAGTGGTATCCACCAAATAAATCTGGCAATCCTACAGGTCAAGGAGCTGGTCGAGCATGGCCTGTTGATTTTCCTATTCGGTTTGCAGAGATTGTTGGAGATCTAACTTCAGATATACTTTACAATGTTTCTTACGGCGGTACTTCTTTCATACCGTTTCCAGTAAATTCATCAACAATTTCTCAAGGCTCTGAAGGCGCTATTGAAGAAGTTACTATTGATATTTTTAACGTGGACAATATTATTACTAGATTAGTTGAAGATCCTTTTATAACAGGTAATAACTCTTCTAACTCTGTTGTGGCATTAGTTAATGGTGAATTTGTTCACGGAATTGATCCCCGAACTGTTGACGCAGATCCCTCTGATGTAGGTTCAGTAGGAGATGAAGCGTTTGATTCTTTAACTCGTGCTCGTGCTAATGGACTTAGTTTTTCTCAATCTATTATCGATTCGACCTATGGAAAAGCAAATGCATCTTTTACAAGAACAGAGACTTTATCTGTAGGAGGTACGTGGACAGAACAAAAATCAGATTCTCGTGATTTACTAGGAGGAATAGTAGAAATACAAACAACATTTGCAAACTTTTTAGATTATTGGCCAGAATATAGCTCAGTTCAATCAGTTAATTCGAATGTAATTGAAGTTTATAATACCCTTCCATACAGAGTAGGTGATAATGTTAAGTCCTCTACAGGAGATACCGAAGCAACAATTCAATCTATTGAGAGAAATTCTTTTTTATTTTTATCTAACGAGCTTGATGCAAATACCTCATTTGGATCAGCAATTTATATTATTAATAGCGAAGCTGATTCAGAGTCTTACATAGAAGATAGATTTAAAATTGATCAACTAGAAAAATTAAATGACTCTGTTGCTACCTTTAATTTAATTTCATGGCTTCAATATTTTAAACTTCAAACTCCAAAACGCAAATATTATAAAAATACATGTCAATGGACTTATAAAGGTGCTGAGTGTCAGTATCCTGGTCCAGCAGGTGGTACCATTCCTGGGACCTCCTTATCTGCCAATTCAAATCCTATTGCCGCAAATAACCAAATAGCTTCTGACGCTTCAGGCGATGTTTGTGGCAAATCAATTCTTTCTTGTACACTTCGTAATAATCAAATACATTTTGGCGGTTTCCCTTCCACTGGGAGAACTATTCCTCGTGTCTGATTCAAGATGCATACTTCCATGGATTCATCAATACGGTGACTTATCAGGTCATTACGGTGTTTGTTGTTTTTCAATTTATCACGAAGAAGGTAATACTTTTGCAAAAGGTCAATCACCAATAGAGGCTTTTAATCATCCTTTTATGAAATCTACTAGGGTAGAAATGCTTAAGGGAAATCAACCTTCTGCATGTAAAATTTGTTATGACTGGGAGAAGAATGGTATTCAGAGTCATCGTCTTAAAATGAATAATAGATTTTCTCATTATTCTTTTAAATATGATGAAACTGAAAAAGACGGATTTGTAACTACTCCACCGATTTATATTGATTTTAGATTCGGAAACCTGTGTAACTTTAAATGTAGAATGTGTGGTTCATTCTCTTCTTCTTCTTGGTCAAAAGAAGCAAAGTTTCATGGGTTCATGAAAGAGACTGACCCTAATCATTTTGATTATTGGACAGATAATAACAATTTTTGGAATGATATTGAAGTAATTAAGAAGTATATTAGAGTTATATATTTTGCAGGCGGTGAGCCTTTTGTTCAAGAAGGTCATTATAAGATGCTAGAATTTTTAGTTAAAAACGATTGTAGTAAAAATATCGAATTAACTTACAATACTAATTTATCTTATAACGGAATTTTTAAAAGTTACAACATAGAAGATTTATGGAAAGATTTTAAAAAAGTAGATCTTTGGCCTAGTATTGAAGGGTATAAGCTCAGAGCAGAGTACGGCAGAAAAGGATTAGAATGGTCCTTATTTGAATCAAATGTTAAAAGATTTTTACCTTATATTTCTACATTTTCCATTGTAAGCAGTGTCTATTCTATTTCATCTAATTTTGATTTGCTTAAATGGATTAAAAAATTAGGTAAAGATTTTAATATTACTAATTTAGTACACCCTAATTATCTTTCATCTAGTATTTTAGATCAAGAAACAAAAAAAGTTGTAATTTCAAGTTATAAAGAGTTTTTAAGAGATAACGTAAATATTTTTAGTAAATACGAAGTAAATACTATTTTTGATTCTCTTAGACATATGCAAGCAAATGATGATTCTCACTTAGCTCAAGAATTTAAGCAATATAATAAAATACTTGATTTATATAGAAACGAATCTTTTGAAACTACTTTTCCTGAGTTAGCAGAATGGTACAGAAATATCTAGGAATTAAACATGAATACGGAGAGACTGATTGTATTGAATTAATTCGTAAATTCTATATAAAAGAACTATCAATTGACTTTCCCCTACCTTCCTATCCTAAATCTAGAGATTGGATGAAGCAATTTACAACTAATCATGTTGATGAATGGGCTTCAACGTGTGCTGTAAAAGTAAAATTGACAGAAGCAAAAAACTATGATGTAATAGCTTTTAGATCAATAAAATCAAATTTAATAACACATTTTGGTTTGTTTTTAGCACCGACACAAATGCTTCACATAGAGGAGGGGGGTATCTCACGTGTTGAAACTTTATCTCAATATTGGGTAGAGAGACTGCATGCCTTTTATCGCCATGAATCAATGGTATGAAAAATATATAAATATTCCCTATAAATTATTTAGCACAGATCCTGATGAGGGGTTAGATTGTTGTACTTTAATGGCCTATATCTTTAAGCAAGAACTTGGTATAACAATTCCGTATACTACTAGTGATTTACTAAAAATAGCTGATGATGAATGGTATATGAAAAGCCATGATCAGCATATTTTAGACTTATCTAATAACGGAGATTGGATTGAGGTAGAAGATTTAGAGAAATTTGATTTAATCTTAATGTGTGTAGGTTCTACAAATGTTGTAAATCACGTTGCAATGTATTTAGGAAATAATAAAATTTTACAAATGTTATTTAATAGAAATAGCGATGTGTATGATTATCATAGATATTTTAAACAATATACAATAAAGAAAGTAAGATGGAAAAATTTAAAAAATTAACTGAAGATATGAATAATCACTCTTTAAGAGATTATCCACGTGAAGCTGTTGGAATCATTACTAAAGATTTTACATATGTGCCGTGTGAAAATATTAGTGAGCACCCTTTACACACTTTTATATTAGATCCTGCTGCTTTAGTTAAATATGATGATAATATTTGGGGCATATTTCATTCACATCCTGGAGATGAAAATCCCATTCCAAGTTCTGAAGATAAAGATAGTGCTACTTTTCAACAGTATAAATTTTTAGTTGGGTTTAATAATAAATTTAATATATACTGGTACAATAAAAATATTGACGCTCTTATGTTTGAAAGATTTGAGGAAAAACACCTTGTTAACTAAGATAAATATACATTCATCATTTTCTCACTTGTTCTCACAACGAGAGTTACGTGCTGATTTATCACGTTATGATGACTTACCTAGATATCTTGGTTCTATGCATCCAAGATTTGCTGAATATGCGAAAAAAATATATTTAGAAGAGGTAGAAGATGGTTATGTTATATTAGATAAAAACTTAAACCTGATTACTGATGATAGTTTATTAATTAAAAAAATTAAAAAAGATGATGAATTTTATTTAGTTCCTTCAATAACTGGAGGAGGTGGTAAACGTTTAGGTAATTTGGTAAAAGTAGCTGCTATTGCTACGGCAGCTTATTTTGCTTTTCCTTATATAGCAAGTGCTTTTGCTCCCACTGCTGGCTCATCTGCTGTTGCAGCTTCTGGAGCTACAGGAGCGACTGTTGGTGCAGAAGCAGGAAGAACGATAGCTATGAGTACTACTCTTGCACCAACTTCTGCTGCTGCTGCTACTGCTACTAGTGCTGGATTAGGTATTTCTGCTTCAACTCTAGCACTTAATGCTGGACTTGCGTTAGTTACTTCGTTATTTACTCAAAAACCAGAATCTCTCAGTTCTGTTGATCAGCAAGTTCGTCAAAATAATATGTTTGGTTCACTTCAAAATACTATTGATTCTGGAACTCCTATTCCATTAGTATATGGGATGCATAGAGTAGCTGGGCAATTTATTAGTGGATACGTTGACTCAATTGATCATGGTAAGAACGATGAAGTAGCTGTATTTGATCAATTTATACCAGGAGCTATATAATGGTAGATAATTATCTAGTCCATGATAGAAAAAAAGTGCCACTAATTAAAGGTGCAATCGGAGGTGGCGGTCGTAGAGGCGGTAATTATTCCGAAGAACCTAATAGCTTATTTTCAACAGATTTTTTATATATATTAACTGCTTTAGGTGAAGGTCCTCTATACAGAATAAATCCAAACGGTCCTCAAGATATAGAAGTATCAGATAGCTCAATTGATGATTTAATCAAAATTAATGGTGATGGGTCTGAAAATCCTGAAGTGTTTAAAACATTATCAACTACTGGCACATTAACTCAAAATGCATTAACAAAGTTTGGAGAACAAACTATATCACCACAACTTTTTGCATCGCCTGTTAATCTAAAAAAAGGGAATGTAGACGGTGTACCAAAAACAGAAATATTATTACAAGACACCAGTTCAAGTGATTGGGATGAATTAAAATTTAATTTTGTAGTAAACGCTCTTCAAAAACAGCAAAATGATGGAAATATTGTTAAACACACAATAACTGTAAGAGTTAGAGTTTATGACAACACTGGAACTGTTTTAATTAGAGAAAAAGAACATACTGTAAAAGGAAAAACAACAGTACCTTACAAATTTTCTATTTTGATACCTATCCCAGATGAGTATAAAAGTTCTTCTGGGTATAAATTTTCAATAGATAAAACTTCTGATGAATCTACAGATGCAAGAGTACAATCTAATATTCAAGTTGTAGGATGGGATGAGATAAGAAATGACCCGCAAGCTTATCCTAGAACCGCTTTGATAGGTTATGCTTTAAAAGCGTTTAATGAGCATCAAGGCGGTATCCCAAATATTACTTCGCTTGTAAAAGGATTATTGGTAAAAGTTCCTTCAAACTACAATCAGCCAATTTTAACAAATGGTCAAATAGATTGGCGAGAAGTTGAATTAGCTGAAAGTGGTGGGAGTAGTTATACTTCTCAAGGATACTCATTGCAAAAAACAGGAAATGACGTTAAACTTACTGATGCTAATCCTCAAATTTATGTTGGAACATGGGATGGAACTTTTGTTTATTCTTGGACTCAGAATCCTGTTTGGATCATATATGATATATTAACAAATACAAGTTATGGATTAGGAATACCAGAAGATAATATTGATAAGTATAAGTTCTATCAAATTGCTCAATACTGTGATGCATGTGATGAAATTACTGGAAAATTTATAGGCGTTGATGGTCAAGCAGATGGTTCTTTTAGGCATAAACCACGTGACCTATATACTAAAGTAAAAGAAACTCTTATTGGCGTGCCTGAAGGAACACAGATAAAAGAAAGAAGATTTGTAACTGATATTCTCATTTCGGATCCTCGACAAAGTTTAGAAGTAATTCAATCTATTTGTGCTTCTTTTAGAGCAGCTTTAGTTCAATCTTTTGGTAAGATTTCTATAGCTATAGATCGACCAGATCAATATCCTTCAATGATGTTCAATGAAACTAATATTAAATCAGGTTCTTTTCAGATAAGTGGTGGTCGAGAGAGTGATATTGTAACAGGTGTTGAAGTAAGTTATATTGAACCTTCAAATCATTATAAAAGAGAAGTAGCTAGAATTGACTCAGTTGAGTCTAATGATGGTTCTTTAAGAGCATCTATTGAAAATATTCAATCACTAGATCTTCCAGGAGTTACTCGTAGAAGCCAGGCACTTCGTTTTGCTCAATATCAAATAGCTGCATCAAGATATCTACGTAGAACAATTTCATTTACAACTTCAACAGATGCTCTTAATCTATCTCCAGGTGACTTAATATCAGTTTCTCAAAACATGACAGGTATAAACTATGGATTTGGAGGAAAAGTATCTTCTAACTCATCTGTAAGTGATCCTGATGCAAACGTAATAATAGAACATTTTACTTCTCCAAGTCTTCAAACTACAACTTTTACCGCTAATACTTATCCTCTTGCGTTGAGAATAATAAAACCTGATAGTGAAAGAATGGACTTGTATATAGTTAGCAATTCTGATTTTACTCTGGATACTACTGATAATGTTGGAAGTGGTGTAGACATAGCAGAAGTAAAAGTTATAGGTAGGTTCAACCCAATCACTAAGTCTATAGACAGTATAACTACTTGGTCAGCTAACACTGTTCCTTCTGTCGGAGATCTGTGGAGTTTTGGAGAGTGGGAAAATACAGGAGATTTTTATACTAACAAAGCAGGTAAATTATTTACTGTCTCTGAGCTTGAGCGTGAACCAGACGGTGAAGTAAATGTTATTGCTAAAGAATATATTTCAAATGTGTATGTAGACTCTGATACATTTATTGATTATACACCTACTGCATACATTGATGTAGAGAGTCCCTTTATTGCTCCACCTCCTCCGGTTTTTTCTTTTCAAAAACAACTTAGACGCAGAGGCGATGGAAGTATTGCTTTTGATGGTGTAATTGATAATAAAACTGACAGACTAGGGTACATTCAAGAATATAGAACTGAATATGAATTAGCTGTTCCTGAAGGTTCAACTCTGATAACTAACACCAGTATTTTTCCATTGACTTTAACAGTAGATAATTCTTCTGCTATTTCAGATGGTTCAATTCAATCTACTATTACAGGTAAATCGGGTTTTTCGAGTTTTGTAGGCGAAATTAAACTGTTATGCAATTCATATAGTGTGGTTGACAATGGTGATGGTTCTAGTAATGTAAGACTAACTGTTGAAGGTTTAAATGTATGCTTTGATGAAAATATATTTAAACATGTTCTAGAAGTAAATGATGATGCTGTATTTTTAGGATTAAAAGGTGATGATTTTGTAACTATTCCTTTAAAAGAAAAAGCCTCTAAAAATAGTTTAAGAAATTTTATTGCTTTTGCAGATGATACTGTAGAAGTATCTGCAAACATTGTTACATTTGATAAAACCGTAGATACTATTGATATTGAAAACGTAACAACAGGTGATACTGCTATTGTAAATCTTTTAGCTGATCTTCCTTTTTACGTAAAAATTAACCAGGTGCTTGATTCAAGGTTCTTTGACAATTCATCGTTCTACGTAAGTGGGACTAATAAAAAGTTTGAACTAGCAAATACTTTTGGAGACACACATAGTGGTTTTATTGAGCTTCCTGTTCGTCCTAGAAATAAAAAGTTTATACGCTTTTATGTAGATGGAATTGAGAAGTCAGCAGGTCAATTTACTTATAATAAGAACGATACAACTTCCTTAAAAGCAAATATTGGTTACACAACTACTGCTGGTGAGACATCTTACCGTGTAGAACTAGATCATTACACTGTTCCAGCTATAGAAGTTGGAGATAATGTTCAAACTTTTGCAGGTAATATATTCTCAGTAGTAAACACTAGCTTTGACCCTGCAAGTGCTACTTATAACGCAGCTTTGACCTCCAACTCTATTTATAGAATAGAGCTTTTTGAAACACCAACAGCAAATCTATTTGGAAGTTACTTTGTTAACATAGCACAAAACCCTGTAGGAACAATAAATAATGTTTCAAGTAATGTTTGCACATTTGACTACGATACTTCTGTATATCCAGGATCTTTTAACCTAGCTAACTCAGGAATTTATGATTTACAAGTATCAAGTGATTACGACAGACTTTTTATAGCTGAAGATCAAATAATAAGAGACTTACCGTTTGGAGTAACTTCTGTAAGGGCTAGGAATATAAATGCATTTCAACGAGCAAGTCCTTACGTTGAAAAATCTGTTACGGTATCGCCTTTACCTATTAAAAAGGTAGAAGGCTTGACTGTTACCGAATCATTATATAGAGAGCAGACTGGTGGTGTAGCTGTTCGAATTACTCTTTCTTTTGATCATATTACAGGACAAGAAGTAACTGACTATGAAATTTCTTATCGTATTGCACAAGTTGATGCTGTTGGAACAGATGATGGTGGTACACAATTAACTTCATTCAACACAGTTAAAGTTTCAGCAACAGGTGTTGAAGATGATGGAAAAATAAGATTTACTGTTGACGGTATTAATCGCGGTGCAACGTCAGCTACTAACTCAGCAATATTTAGAGTCACCCCTCTTAATAAAGACTTAAAAGGTGTTACTACTACCATTGAATCTTCAATCTTAGGTAAAACCTCAAAACCACAAAACATCTTTAATTTTACAGGCGGTCAACAAACAGACCAGATTACTTTTTTCTGGGAATACGTAAGAGAAAATGATGAATTAGTAGATCTTGATCTTAAAGAAGTTGTGATCAAACGAGTTCAAGGAACTGTTACCGCCTCTCTAGAAAACTTTGTTTTAGCAATTCCTTACGTTACTGTAGCAGCTAGTGTTAATCGTAAATCAGTTCCAATTGATCAGTTTGGTACGTTTACCTATTTAGCTAGAACTCGTGATACTAGCGGTAATTTTTCTGAAAGTGTCGCGTCTATTACTATTACTACTTCTAGACCACAAAGAACTTCAGTCGTAGCAGCGTATAACGAAGATAGTCCTGCTACAGATTTTACTCTTATAACTAATCGTAACTCTGATGAAGAAAACTTCCCATCCTTTGCTAATTCTAATAATGGTGGACTGTCATATCCTTCACAACCTTCTTCTTTAGTTGATAATGCAAACGGTACTTCTATTGGTTTCAGTGCAATCAGCGGATCTCCAACAGACTTATTAGCTGATGGTACCGCTACATATATCACACAAATAAGAGATTTTGGAGCAACTGTAACAGGTCAAATATCAATTGATATTCAGGGGACTCAGGCTGTTGAAACTACATGGAACGATCAACATGACCATATTATTGAGAGTGTTACTGAGGCTTCAGGAAGTAGTGATGAACTTAAGGATTCGTCTTTTGGGGGTATAGGCCATATTGTAGGATTTGCTAATTCTGAACCTCTGAATTTCAGATATGATTCTAATAATAAAACACTCGCAAGCGGGGGATCTTCAGGTAATGTTTACGCAATTCATCTTCACGGCAATTTTGTCAATGATGAATCTAATGCTAATGTATTCGCTCTCATAGCAGGAACTATTGATGCTGATACAATTAAACTAGGTAACACATTTTTTGCAAATGGCGAATCTACAGGAGGTAACACTTATGCAAATCTTGCAGTAGCAGGCACTTCATACTATCTGGTTGACTTAAAACAGTATTCGGATTTTGGTTCAACAGAAACTTTTGCTGGAGATTTAGGGGCTTTGTCTACTCAAGTATTTATTCGTACTACTACTGCAGATAACACGATATTATACTATTCAAATGGTAATGTTAATGTAGCAGCGTTTGGATCAACAGGCGTAAATGAAGAATTTATTCCATACGAAGCTGGAACCCGTACTTTTAGGCAGTTCCAAATAAAATTTGTTGTAAACAATACTGAGGAGGATCAATTTGACTTTACATTAGATCAGTTTCGTTATACAGTAGATAAAGAACAGACTATTTTTTCGAACACCGCAGTTTACGATTCGGCAACTAAAACAGTTGATTATACGAGCTCTAGCTTTATATCTAGACCAGTTATATCAATTCAACCTATTGATACTGTAACTTCTCAAACAGCTATTGTTACTGCTGGGTCAAACACAGAAGTTAGTTTTAAACTGTATGATGTAGAAAATAACTCTTTGGTTCCAACTGATCAAGGTGTTCTAGTTCAGATTACAGCAACAGGGGTATAAATGGCATTACAAGACTCAAATACATATATTGAAGTTACGTCTGGAACGTCTCTTAATGTTTCTCGATCACAGTTCAATAATTCTCTCCGCTCTTTATTAACTAATTTTAAATCACCAGCTGTTGTTGATACAGAAAACATTACAGCAGCAGGTGTTGGAATCGGTGAACTAGATGGTATGTTATATAGAAGTGCGACTACTAACGCACTTTATATTTCTGACTCTATTCATGTAAAGTCTTCTCCTGTTGGTGGTAATTTTACTCGTGTTGGTATTGGTAATCGTGTTGAGAATGGGATTACAGCTCTTACTGCAAACATTGCATCTTATGAAATCGGTGAGCTTGTCGCAACTCCATCAGCTTCTGGTGCTCTTTCTGCAAATGCTCGACTTTATTTAATTTCTGCTAATAACGGCACAATGGCTGATGTAGTAGATGTAGGCATACCACCAACTAATGGCTCAATACAAAATACCATGCTCGGAGTTGGATCAGTTGATCTAGGTCGTGTAAATTTTGCTAAAGTTGGTTTCAGACTTGATTCTTTTGATGGCGTCAGTGATTGGGAATCTAATACAACAATGCGAGTATCAGCTTTAGCAGGCGTTAATACTTCTATCGGTTTAGGCACTCTTAACAACGGCAACGTGGCTATAGTTCACAGAACTGATGCAGCGGCAACTTCATCACTCAATGGCATGCATGTGATGAAAACTCCAGGCAATTATGCCAACCTAGCAGCAGCTACCTTAAGTCAAAACTCTATTCAGAACAGTCCTACATCTACTCCTGCTCCGCTTTTGCCTGCAGGTTCTGTTATAATGTGGAGTGGTTCTTCAGCTCCAACAGGCTGGTTATTGTGTGATGGTTCTAATATAAGCAGAACAACTTATGCATCTTTGTTTGCAATTGCAGGCACAGCTTATGGAGTTGGGGATGGATCTACAACTTTTGGACTTCCTGATTTAAGAGATAGATTTCCTCTAGGTAAAGGAACAAATAATAGTACTCTTGGTGCAGAAACAGGTTCCGTAAGTGCAAGTTCTGTAATAACAACTGCTGCAGATGGTGATGGAGATTTAACTATAGGCACTACCTCAGTTGCCGCAACAGCAAAAGATTCTACTTCTACAACTGTTGTAAACTCTGTGACACAAGCTTCTCATACTCATTCAGTTACTGTTCCATCCTCTGTTGTGAACTATATTATAAAAACTTAATAGGAGATATTATGAATTACTATATTAAGGTAAACATTGCAGAACGTGGAGAGAATCCTTTCGCATATTTTGCGATTAAGGATTATGATAAAGGTAAGAGAGCACCTTTAATTTCTCGCCATTTTCCTCTTGATTTAATCTCAGAGCATGAACCTCGTTTAATGGAGTTTGTAGAAGGGGATATTGATAATGCTTATCTAGAAATAAAAAAATCAGCAACTGTAAATCAAGTATCTGAAGATGGTTTTACTTGTGGAGAACTATCAGAAGATGCGGTGGATTTTTTAACTAACCTTACAAAAATCATCTGTTTAGAAGAAAAATATGATGAACTGTTGGCTCCTCCTTCTGTAGACCAACAAGTAGAAGATTTTATTAAAGAGTTTTTTGATCCTGAAGATAACGAACTTGAAAATTTAGACGATGAAAAACCTCTTGAACAAAAAGACTTTTTAGCGCAGTTTTTTGCAGAACTTGAAGACGAGTCTGACGAAGCGGAGAAATAATGTCCCTTACACGTATTACCTCTAGTGTTATTAGTTCAAATGTAATTACTTCTGATTTACTTCAGAATAGTATTATACAAGCACGACATATTCAGCCAGGAGCTATTACTACAGATTTATTGGTGGCTAGTGGTAATGCTGCAGCTGTTGAGATTAGAGTTAATGCTAATCTCGACATAGTACAAGACAATGTAGCAGCTCTTGTAACAGGCTTAGATGGCGCAAACACTAATATTGATACTGTTCAGGGTAATGTTTATACCGATTTTACTACTCTTACAGGCTTAATTGATGTTGTACAAGATAATGTAGTATTTGCAGAAAGTAATGTTTCAGCAGTTGAAACTCGTAGAGATACTAATACTATAATCTTTACTGATGCGTTTACAGGAACTAACGCAGCTGTTACAGCAATTACCGACGGATCAACAGAGTTTAGTGTAAACAAAATCTTTCAACAAAATGTAATAATTCAAGGTAACTTAATTGTTGTTGGTTCTCAAGTTGATTTGGGTGTGGGCACAGCTACAATTGATGATAATTTTATTGTAGTTTCTGCAAACTTAACAGGAACTCCAGCTACTGACTCTGGTATTATTGTTAATCGTGGTTCTGAAGGTAATGTATTTATCGGTGATCATATTGAAGAAGATGGTGTTGTATTTGCACTTTCACAATCGCCTCACGACAATGCTACTATCTCAATTCAAGAATATTTAGATGTTCATGGTAACGCATTTCATGCAAACTCTGGTCTTAATTTTAGTCGTGTTCACTTTGGACATCAGGATGATGAGTCTACAGGTATTATAGCTGATACAACAAATAATCACATTAAGTTTATCATAGGCGGAACAGAAGTAGCTAATATTGATGCACAAGCAAATTTAGCTCTTAATGATGGTAGACTTACAGGCAATCCAAACGCTGATGGCGACCGAAATGCTATTGATTTAGATGTTGATGAAGAAGCTGATGTTATTAATTCTGTTTCTATTGAGTCTGTCAACTCAATCTTTTTTCTAATTGATAAAAATGATAACGGCGATAATCCTAATGCGTATATAGGAGTGTTTAATGACGTAGCAGATTTAAGCGCTTCTACTCGTGAAACTGCTATTTTCTCTATTCGTGATAACGGAGAAGTATTTGCTAATTCTGTAAGTATGGCTTTTGATGCTAATATTGCAGGTGTTGGGGTTATGGCTAACGATTATGTTACTTATACTCGCCTTAACGCTAATCTAAATTCAACTACTGATAATATTAATACTATCACTGATAACGTTAACGTCGTACAAGATAATGTAGCAGCGCTAACTGGTGGAGCTACTATATTAGTTCCTTTTACAAATGTTAACACAGCACTTGGCACATCAAATGTGTTCTTTATTGGTCAAGACTGTGCTAACGATTCTAATGTTCTTGTTGTCACTCTTGACGGTATTCGCCAACATCCAACTCTAGATTGGATTGGAAACTATTCTAATGATACAGTTCAGTTTGTTGATGACTCCATCCCCTCTGGTACAATTGTTTCTATTACTTCACTCGCTGCTCCTTAATGAGACAAATTAGACAACTTACAACAGAGCTTACTTTTCGTTGTAATGCTAAATGCCCAGCTTGTCATCGCTGGAAACCTCTTCGTGTAAATCTAAACGATGCAAAGTATACTATCACTTTAGAACGCTTTAAACAACTGTTCAATCCAGAACTACTTCAAAATTTAGAATGGTTGGTTCTAAACGGAAACTTTGGTGATTCTATTATGAATAAACAATTTCGTGAGATTATCTCCTATGTTAAATCACAAGGAACACGTCTTTTAATTCATACAAATGGTGGAATACATGATCATGATTATTGGACTGATGTAGGCAACATTTTAACTGATCGCGATATTATAAACTTTGATTTAGATGGTTTGTGGGATACTCATTCTAAGTACCGTATAAATACTAAATTTGATACAGTTTTATCAAATGCTAAATCAGTTATAGCTACTAATCGTGCTCAAGTTCATTGGAAATATATTGTATTTGAACACAATAAACATCAAATTGATGAAGCTCGCGAGCTTGCAAAAACTTCAGGTTTTACTACATTTTCTACAGTTAAAACTTCTCGTGATGTGTTTGCCCCAAAAACCGGACAGTTTGTTCATTCAAAAAAGACAAAAGAATACGAACAAGCAGAACGCAAGATACACTGTGTCTGGGATAATTGGGGAAAGTGGTACATCTCTCCAGAAGGACTAGTTTTTAGATGTTGTTGGACTGGTGGTCATTACTATGATCAACAGAACGATAGATTTTATTATCCTCCCCAGTTCGAACGAATGTTTAACGGATTTGAAGTTCCCATTCAAAAAATAATATCGTATAATTATTGGACAAAGTTACAACAATTTCTACAAGGTTATGAACGTTCTTTTAAGTTATGTCAATCCCAGTGTGGTAAGATCGTTTCATCAATTGAAAAAACAGAAGAAAATTTAAAAACAGGTGAAGCATCACAAGTAGATGCAATGAATCAATGGGGAAATTAGTGTCGAAACCTAACATATTACGCAAAGTTGGAAAGTTTAAATTTTTAAGATTCCCTAATCAAGGAATCAGACGCAATGAGAAAATTAGAAAACTTGCCACATCAAAAAAATTAAGTTATCCTACTCTTGAAACATTTATAGAACG
>Ga0222719_10000557_pt1 | contig 36917 bp, 24 predicted proteins | sample C33_34DmetaG_FD_165039 | JGI IMG/M metagenome (GOLD analysis project Ga0222719, IMG submission 165039) | Estuarine water microbial communities from San Francisco Bay, California, United States - C33_34D | ecosystem: Environmental > Aquatic > Marine > Unclassified | place: USA: California... | reverse complement strand
ATAATAAAGCTAATCAAAATGATGTTGAGGAAGTAGTGGTGGTTGGTTCTCAGATAAAGGGTGCTTCTATTTCAGGAGCTTTGCCTGTATCGGTTTTAAGCTCTGAGGATATAGAAGCTCTTGGTGTTGATTCAGGGGATGAGTTGCTAGCTCAAATTGCGGAAAATGGAGCTAATTATTACAACGAACAAGATTGGAATGGAGGAGTAAATGGAGCCAGGGGTGATGTTGGATCATTTAATATTAGGAACCTTGGAACTGGCAATACCCTTGCCTTAATTAATGGAAGAAGGCTCGTCCAAAATCCTAGCTACCAGACAGAACTTATAGGTGGAAGCTACGTTCCAGTAATGTCAGTAAATTCAAATAACATTCCCATTGGTGGCGTCGATAGGGTTGAAATTTTAAAAGATGGGGCATCAGCAATCTATGGTGCAGATGCGGTTGCAGGAGTGGTTAATACTGTTCTAAAAAAAGAATTTGAGGGCTTTAACATAAAGGCTAGCCTTGCTGCTTATGATCATTTTTCAACGGAAGATAACAAGGTTTCTATTGAATTTGGAACAGATCTTAATGACGGACGGACCAATCTAGGTATATTTTTTGATTATTACGATAGAGGCGAGATTAATGCCAATGAAGATCCTCGCTGGGCTGATGGTGACTGGGCATATAAAAATTTAGATTTAGGTCCTTTTCAGGGTTCTTTCAGAAACAGTAGCAATCAAGGTATATTTGGAAAATTTTATACTTACGGAACCAAGAAAAAGGCCTGGAGCTTCTATCCTACAGGTGCCGGTAAATGTAATCAAAGTAGCGCTATTGACCTTGGTGCGGCAGGATGTCTTGAAGATTCAACCTCATCCACCGACAGACCTAGAACTAATCTCAACGAAGATCGTGCGGTAAGGTCTCAACTTGAAAGGGTCAACTTCTTTGTTTATCTCAATCATGAAATGCAAGATGGATCAGAGCTATTCACAGAGATTGGTGCATATTCTGCTGACTCTGGACCAAGAAATTTGTATCAACAATCTACCCTTGGTGCATCTTCAACTTGCACATCCAACATTCAAGCTATGATTATTCCAGCTGAAAATTTTTACAATCCGTTAGATTCAGATTTATGTAAAGATGATTATAGATTTCCCAACAAACCTATTTCATCAACTGCGCTAAATACTTACAGGCTCCTTCAAGGTGTAAGAGGCAGTTATGATAATGGATGGGATTATGAAGCAGCATTTGTATGGTCTAAAGCTTATTCAAGAAATGTAGTAGAAAATAGAATTGGCATGGATTTGCTTGCACTAGCCTTGGCCGATCAAACTGCTGCCGCCTTTAATCCTTTCCATGGAGGAGTAGTTCCTTCAAATATTGAGCGAACATGGGTGGATGTTTATAGGAAAAATGAGACCGATCTCTTAATGATTGATTTTAAATTAACCAATAATGATCTGTTTGAATTACCGGGTGGAAGCGCTGGTATGTTGCTTGGATATGAGTACAGAGAAGAGTCATTTGCTGATATGAGAGATCCAAGGCTGAATGGAACTATTAGTTGGACAAATCCCTGGGGAGAGACCTATCCATTTGTCTCAGCTGTTGCAAACTCTAGCCCCACCCCGAATTCAAGCGGCGAAAGAGAAGTTACTTCCATATTTGCGGAACTGCAAATGCCTGTCATGGATAATTTGGATATTCAACTTGCATTAAGACATGAAGATTTTTCAGATATTAGCGAAACCGCAACTGTAGGTAAATTTGCTTTTGGCTGGCAACTGCATGAAAAATTACTTTTTAGGGGCTCTTATCAAACAGCTTTTAGAGCGCCTAATTTAGTTACAGTGTTTGAATCTGTTGTTGCAAGAAATAATACTAGATCAGATAGCTTGGGTCGATATGTAGGCGATGGGTCTGATATCAAGGATCCAAATGATCCAGATACTACCTTGTTTGATATTTCAAGATCCGTTCAGCGTGTTGCAAGAGGTAGTGCTGACCTTCAGCCTGAAGAGTCGACCAACTACTCTGTAGGTTTTGTAATTGATCCTATTGAAAATCTAACAATTATTATAGATAAATGGGAGATTGAAAAAGAAAAATCAATCGGGCTATTTGGTGAAATAAATCATACAACTCTTGATTTGCTTATGAGACTTCAAGGTGGTGCATCTGAGTGCGTAGGCAATCCAGCCGTTGAAAGATCTCCAGCAGATCCTGCCACAGCTCCATTTTTTGCTGCTGCAGGACTTTGTAACGCTGGTGAGGTAATTAGAATTAATGATATATACACTAATTTAGATACCAGAATTATTGGCGGGACAGACTTAGCTGTTTTGTATGACTTTTATACAAATTTTGGCGACTTTGGAATCAAATATCAGCACTCTAGAACAGATGAATTCTCTCAGACCGCAGGTGGAAATGCCGCAACAATTGTTAGTGCCTCTGAGGCAGGATTGCTTCCTGGAATAGCTGTGCAAGGGTTCTCTGATCTGATTGGAGTTGAAGGTAACTTTGAAGATAAAGCTGTCATTACAGCATTTTGGGATTACAAAGCTTATAGAATTTCATACTCATCGACTGAAGTTGGAGAATTTGAACAGTCCCGCATCAGAAGATCAGATGGAACAAAATGGATGATCCCCTCAATGCAGACTCAGAATATTACTTTTTCATATAATTTTGATATTGCAGATAATCCAGCAAGACTTAGATTTGCAGTAAGAAATTTAGAAGATGAAAGAGCTCCATTAGCAGACGAGACATATGGGTACTACTCAAAGACTCACAGTGATTATGGAAGAAATTATTATCTAGAACTTAGAGTAAAACTTTAATTATTTATAAAGGAATTATAGAGGGGGGCTTAAGGCCCCCTATTTTTCAATGAGAAACCTATTTTTTTTGGCATTAGTTTTTTGCTTGTCGCAAAGCTTAAAAGCTGGTCAAAATAATTACGTATTTAAATTTTGGGATGGTCCAAACCTCAATGTATATTATGCCTCACCGAAGAAGGTCAATGCTGATACTCGTTTAGTAGTTATTATGCATGGTCGTAAACGGAATGCAGAAGAATATAGAAATCAATGGATTAATGCTGCGAATGATTTGAATCTACTTGTTATAGTCCCAGAATTTGATGAAAAAAACTTTCCAGAGGTATGGGGTTTTAACTACGGAAATATCAAGAATAAAAACCTCGAAAAAATTTCTCAAGATTTGCATGCCTTTTCTGCAATAGAGCCCCTGGTATCAAAGGCTCTACAAAAATTTAAACTAAAATCAAATCATTGGGGAATCTATGGTCATGGCGCAGGCGCGCACTTTGTTCATCGATATGTTCTGCATCACCCGGAGGCAACTCACAGACTAGCAATTGCAGCTAACTTGGGATGGTATCTTTCAATGACAGATCAAGATTGGCCTTTTGGTTTAAGTAATTCCGATATAGATAATAAAAAACTTAAAAAAGCTTTTAGTAAATATTTTTTATTAATGCTTGGAAGAGCAGATATCTCAACCAAGCCTAATACTCCTTATGTTGCAGAACATTGGGATATTATTAGTTTACAAGGCGAGCATAGATTGGCTAGAGGCAGAAACTTCTTTAAATCTGCGATTGCTAAATCCAAAGAGGTAAATCAATTTTTTAAATGGGGCATGGTAGAAGTCCCTACCACGAAAGGACATAGCAATACGGAGCAAATGGTACCCTACGCAGCTGAGATGTTCTATGCGAGACTAAAATAATGCAGGCCTATAGAAAAAAAGGTTTTTGGCTTGGCTTGGTTGTTTTCTTTGCGCTGCTATTAAGCCCAAATCCAGAATCTTTATCACCCATAGGCTGGGCTGTTGCTGCGGTGACATTGCTGATGGCAATTTGGTGGGCAACAGAAGCTGTTCCTGTAGCTGTGACTGCATTATTGCCACTTGCACTCTTTCCTCTATTACAAGTTACAGACTTCAAGTCAGCTGCTTTGCCATATGCAAATCCAAATATTTACTTATTCATGGGTGGCTTTATTTTGGCGCTTGGAATTGAATCTTCTGGTTTGCATAAAAGACTGGCCCTAAAAATGTTAATAGCTATTGGAAACAGTGGAGCAACACTGGTGGGAGGATTTATGCTTGTGTCAGCATCTATAAGTATGTGGGTCATGAATACTTCAACCACATTAATGCTACTTCCAATTGGCTTAGCCGTATGTGCAAGTGTTGCTGAAACCATTCCTAATTTTTCTGCAAAAGAAAGAAAGTGCTTTGAAACCTCATTGCTTCTTGGAATTGCTTATGCTGCCTCTATTGGGGGAATGTCTACCCTAGTTGGCACAGCACCAAATATTATTTTTGTTGGATTTATTCAAGAATCATATGGAATTGAAATTTCATTTGTGGATTGGATGAAATTAGGGGTGCCCCTAGCCTTCTTGATGCTCTTTGCTTCATGGTATGCAATAACAAAAATTGTTTACCCAGTTAACTTTGTAGCCAATATTGAAACGAAGCTTAAGCTAAAAAATATGCTAGAGGATCTTGGGGAGCTTGGCAGAGATGAAAAGAAAGTTTTAATTATTTTCTCTCTTGCAGCAAGCGCTTGGATGTTTAGAACACTGATAGATAATTTTTCTATTTTTTCAGGTCTAACTGATGCTGGTATCGCAATATTAGCTGCGCTGAGTTTCTTTTTTATACCTTCGGAAAATAATAAAACTGATTTATTAACTTGGGAACAAGCCAATAAGCTTCCTTGGGGATTGCTGGTTTTATTTGGCGGGGGTTTATCCCTTGCAAGCTCAATTGGCTCATCAGGTTTAGGAGATTGGATCGGCCAAGGTTTGACCATTCTAGGAAATGTTCCTCCAATTGTACTGGTACTAGCAGTAGCAACATTAATTATATTTTTAACTGAAATCACATCAAATGTTGCTACTACTTCAACATTTTTACCAGTGGTTGGAGCCGTAGCAGTTGCGCTGGGAATCGCACCTGTTGCTTTGACAATTCCAGTCGTATTGGCAGCCAGTTGCGCATTTATGCTGCCGGTGGCAACACCACCTAATGCAATTGTTTTTGGTTCAGGTAAATTGACAATTCCAGACATGATGAGAGCTGGATTTGCATTAAATATTATTGGAGTCTTTTTGGTCACTGTATTTGCTTTCTATTTTGCTCCAATGATATTTTAAGATTTATGACTCTTAAAAATATTGTCTTTTCACTTCTATTTTTTGCCTCAAATATATGGGGACAAGTTAGATATATTGATTATCCCTCACCTTTTCATCCAACCGTTGGAAGTTCTGGGATGATCGTTTCGCAAAATCAAGCTTCCTCAGATATAGGAGTGAAGATTTTAAATATGGGTGGTAATGCTGTAGATGCAGCGGTAGCAGTTGGATTTTCTTTAGCAATCACCCTTCCCAGAGCAGGCAATCTTGGGGGTGGAGGCTTCATGCTTGTTTATTTGAGTGATGAGCAAAAAACCATAGCGGTAGATTTTAGAAGCTCTGCGCCCAAAGGCATTTCAAAAGATGACTTCTTCTTCTTAAAGAATAATTATGATCAAAGGAGGTATGGCTATAAAGCATCCGGAGTTCCAGGAACTGTAGCTGGCTTACTACAAACACATAAGCGTTATGGAAGGTTGCCGTTGAAAAAAATATTGCAACCAGTTATTTTGCAAGCATCGAAGGGAATATTGGTCAGCTACGATCTTAATCAAGCAATAGGAAGTGCTCATCAAATCAATCTTGATGCAGAATCTAAAAAAATCTTCTATCAAAATGAGAGTCCGGTGATAGAGCATGCTTTGATGAGGCGTCTTGATTTAGCATGGACTTTTCGTGAAATAGCTAGAAATGGTGAAGATGCTTTTTATAAAGGCTCGATTGCAAAAAAAATCGTCAAGGCTATGCAGCAAAATGGTGGCTATATTACAAAAGAAGATCTGGAAGATTACAAGCCTAGATTTTCGGCGCCTATTTTTACAACCTATAGAAATCATAAGGTCCTAGCTCACCCTCCTCCAGCAGGCGGAGCAGCGGTATTAATCGAGGGATTAAATATTCTTGAAAACTTCAAAACTAATGAGATGGGCCCAAACTCGGCGAGATTTTTGCATCTATTTGCTGAGGCATTACAGCGCGGGCATATGGACAGATCAAGATATATGGGTGACCCTCAGTTCTACGATGTACCAATTGAGAAAATAATTTCAAAGGAAAGAGGAAGCGCTCTAGCTAAGAAAATTGACCATGAAAAAGCTACGCCGCCAGATGCACTAAACCCAAACTCATTATTACAAGAAGGTGAAAATACAACTCATTACTCAATCATTGATAAAGATGGTAATGTTGTTTCCAATACTTACACCTTAGGTTATTCATTTGGTTCAGGGGTAACCATTCCTGGTACTGGAATTATCCTGAATAATCAGATGAATAATTTTGCTTATCAATATGGAAATCCTAAGGTCATAGATCGATCTGCAAGCATAGGCAATAAATTTGAACCGGGTAAGAGACCCATGAGTACCATGACGCCAATTATAGTCTTTGATGAGAATAATGAGCTAAAGCTCATCACAGGCTCTCCTGGAGGTGCTTTGATCCCTGCTGCTGTACTAAGAGTTGTAACTGGGATCATCGACTTTAATTTAAATCTTGGTGAGGCAACGATGCTCCCAAGGCTTCATAAAGATTGGCCCTATAAAAAATTGCGGCTAGAAAAAGGCTTTAGTAGTGACACTCTTCAGATTCTTGCATCCTTCGGCCATGAATTGGAAACATCAAAAACCATGGGCTCAACACAAAGCATATTAATATCTTCAAAGGGTAAGGAAGGATTTGCAGACCTGAGGCGCCCTAATGCGGGGATAGCAATTCAAATTGATTAAAGCCTTAGCCTTTATTCATAAAATAGATGGCCTATCTGATATTGATTTTAGGAATTATTATGAAAACAAACATGCTCCATTGGCTTCTTCTCTTCTGACTCTTGAAGAATATGAGAGAAACTATATTAATTCAGAACTAAATCCTCTTTATACTTCGCTTGGCTCAATCAGTATTTTTCAATACCAATCAATGGCATCTTTAAATATTATTGGTAAAGAGATGTCGACAAGCCCCGGTAACATACTTCGAAAGGATGAGCGCAACTTCATGGATGTATCAAAAAATTATCATGTTCTCACCAAGTCAAATCAATTAACTAAAAATGAATTTAGAAAAAAAATTTTTTATCCTATTAAAAAATATGAAGATACACATTTATTAGAAGCTTATGATGGTCTGGAAAAAATTTCTGATAATCTTTTGGTCGAGCCAAATGAGATAATTGGCATTTCTGAATATGGGATCACGCAAGAAATTTCCCTAGAAACCTTAGAAAAATTAGCTGCTGATCACCCGAGAGCTATAACTGCATCTTGCATTAAATAATTTTTTAATTGGCAAGATATTTTAATGCTGCATCAATTCTGTGGTTCACCTCTTCCAACTCAAATAAAGAAAGCGTAAGTCCTAGTGATGGTGACTGAGTGGAACCTGTTAAAGCTATTCTGATCGGTTGATTTAGTTTTGGGGTGGGCAGATTTAATTTAGTTTGAGCTTCCTGCAATACATGGTCTATAGAGTCTTCATCCCAGACCTCAAGGCTATTTAGTTTTCTTTGAACAAATTCTAAGACTGATTCTGCTCCTCTTAAAAATTTATTTGCAGCTTTTTCATCATAAGAGTTTACCTGTGAGAAATAAGGCAGAAGATCTTCAGCCACACCAAGTAAGGTTGGCTTGGAACTTCTCATAGCCGCAATAATATCGTTGCTATTATTCTTTTGCGAAAAATCAATACCAACAGACTCAAGAAATGGAACCAATCTCCCCTTAAAATCACTAAAAGATAGTGCTGCTAAATGATGATTGTTAATCCAATCAAGTTTGGCAGAATCAAAAATAGCCCCTGCTTTTTGAACCTCTTGAATTCTAAAATCTGAAATTAAGTCATCTAAATAAAAAATTTCTTTATCACCTTTGGACCACCCTAAGCGAGCCAGCATATTTATCATGGATGATTCAAGATATCCTTTATCGAAATAATCCTGCAAGCTTGTAACAGCGTTCCTCTTAGATAATCTTTTTTTATCTGGACCAAGAACCATTGGTAGATGAGCATATTCAAGAGAAGGATAACCTAATGCATTTTGAATATGTATTTGACGAGGAGTATTACTTAAATGATCCTCGCCCCTTACGACAGTTGTAACTTTTTGTTCATAATCATCAATAACATTGCAGAGGTGATAAGTTGGCGATCCGTCACTTCGCAGAAGAATTAAGTCATCCAGCTCAGAATTCTGAAAGATGACCTCGCCCCTGACTAAATCATGAAAAATTAGCTCACCATCTTGAGGGGTTTTTAATCTTAAAACCATTGAGGCATCAGCCTTAAGATTTAAATTCCTACATTTACCATCATATTGCGGCTTAAGACCTTTTGATTGCTGTTGAGACCTCATTTCATCTAATCTTTCTTTGCTGCAATTACAATAATATGCTTTACCAGATTCTATGATTTGTTGAACAGCATTTTGATACAACTCTGATCTTTCGGACTGTCTTACAGGAGGTTCGTCAGGATCGATCCCTAGATCAGATAAGCCTTTAAGAATATTTTCTTCAAATTCTCTGGTTGACCTTTCAGCATCTGTATCTTCAACCCTAATAAGAAACTTGCCTTTGTTTTGTTTTGCATAAACATAATTAAATAATGCTGTTCTCACGCCGCCTATGTGCAATGCTCCAGTTGGGCTTGGTGCAAATCGTGTCACTTTCGTCATGATGATTCTCTTTTTGATTTAATTGCTGTAATTCTTTGATCATGGGTCAGGATATCTTCTGGAGAAACTGAAATTTTTGGAATAGGAAATTTCTTGAAATCAATTTTTAAATCACTTGACTGACTTTCAGAATTTAAATTTGTATTTGAGGTCATAAATTCAAACTTGCTTTGACCCCCAGTTAAATGAATGTATACATCGGCAAGAATATTAGCATCTAGCAAGGCACCATGAAAACTTCTGTCGTACCCTGTAACCTCAAATCTATTTGCAAGTGCATCCAATGAGTTACGTTGGCCTGGAAATTTATTTCTTGCCATCAACAAGGTATCTTCAACATCACATATCTCTTCAAGAGCTGGATACTGTGACGAAGCTCTTTTTAACTCGGCATTGAGGAATCCTAAATCAAATGCAGCATTATGAATTACTAAAATACTTCCTTCTACAAACTCTAAAAAATTCTCAGCGATCTCTGAAAACTCTGGTTCGCTTGAAAGTCGTTCCATCGAAAGGCCATGCACCTTCTCAGCTTCTTCGTCAATTGATCTTTGAGGATTGAGGTAAGAATGAAAATGTAAATCTGTTCTTTTTCTATCTGCGAGTGCTACAGCACCCACTTCAACAATCCGATGACCTTGCTCAACCTCTAGACCGGTTGTTTCAGTATCAAGAACAATTAGTTTTTTTGTCATAAGATAGAGTCTATTCCTTTGTTGGCCAAAAAATCTGCTGCTTCATTGCCAGCATCGCCAGAGTGACCCTTTACCCAATGCCATTGTACTTTATGCTGAGCAATTAGTTGATCCAATTTTTGCCATAATTCTTTGTTTTTAACATCTTTTTTTGCAGCAGTTCTCCAATTATTTTTTTTCCAATTTTGAATCCACTGAGTAATTCCATCCATCACATATTTTGAATCTGTGAAAAGTTTCACATTGCAAGATTCTTTCAAAGCAGCCAAACCTTCAATTGCTGCTGAAAGCTCCATTTGATTATTGGTTGTATTAATTTGACCACCAAAGAGTTCTTTTTCTGCACCATCAAGCTTAATAAGTGCCCCCCAACCTCCAGGGCCTGGATTACCTCTACAGGCACCATCTGTATAAATAATGACCTGTTTCATGAGTTAAGATTTGACATTGATACTTATAACTATTCAGCTAATTAAAGATTATAATGACCATTATATTTGGTTAATCATAACTAATGAAGAAAATCTTGTATTTACAGATAGGCACTCAAAACTAATCCAAAGATTATAAATTTTAAGCCATGAATAGATTCTTGTTGATGATTGCAATTCTTTTAATTTCAAGCTGCGAACTTCCATCTATCATCCAAGCTGATCGATATGTTGAGCCTTCTCCAGTAGAAAAATCTGAGAGCACTCCTAAATATGAAAATGTTTGGGATCGAATCAGGGCTTCAAGTCAAAGCCAGCAAACAACACTTGATGAAAAAACGCTTAATTACATTAATGTATACCTTGCTAATCCAGTTCAACTAAATAAACTCCTTGAGAAAGGTAGATATTTTATTTATTTTGTTCTTGAGGAGCTAGACAGATACAGACTGCCCCCTGAATTAGCTCTCCTTCCTTACATAGAAAGCAACTATGATCCATTTTCAATCTCAGCTTCAGGCGCAATGGGTATATGGCAGTTTATGCCTGCCACTGCAAGAATATATGGGCTTAAAGATACATGGTGGTACGAGCAAAGGCATGATCCTTTAATATCATCAAAAGCTGCTGTGAGATATTTAGCCTATCTTCATAATAGATTCAATAAAGAAATTACATACACTCTGGCAGCATATAATGGCGGCCCAACTCTTCTTGAGAAAAAAATTAAACTCAATAGAAAAGCAAATAAATCAACCAATTACGAAAATCTTATATTGCCCAAACAAACTCAGGAATATGTTCCAAAATTTAAAGCCATACTAGAGTTAGTATTGAATGCTAAGAAATATGGGATTGATTTACCCAATTTTCCTAACAAGCAAGTTTTAGGCAGCATAGAGTTAAATGGCCAAGTTGAAATACTTGCCTTTAGTGAGTTTGCAGAATTAAAGCCAGAATTTGTTTATCAATTAAATGCTGGATATACAAAATGGGCTTCTCCCCCAGGAGACATAACAACCTTTAACATTCCTATTGAATTGGAGGAAATACTTAACGCAAAAAAAGATACATTCATTCGAACAAACCAAATCAACTGGGTAACTCATAAAGTCAAAAGAGGAGATAGTCTTTGGAAGATAGCTGAGGAATATGAAACTGAAGTTAAGGTGCTTAAAAAAGTTAATTATCTTGCATCCAATATCTTAAACCTGAATCAAGAGTTATTAATTCCACTTAGCAATGACCAAAATCAAGCATTCATCCCCTATCAAGCCCATATTATTAGTGAGGGAGATACATTATGGAACTTAGGCTTAAAGTACAAAATATCTCCAGCAGAAATAGCAAAAAATAATGGCTTAAAAATGAATTCTCCTTTAACTATTGGCAAAGAGCTTAATATAGGAAATAAAAATATTTATAGAACAATTAATTCAAAAAAAAGAACTATTCTATATAGCGTTAAACAAGGCGATAGTCTTTATCGCATAGCAGATATATTTAATATTGAGATCTCCGATATCAAATATATTAATCAATTATCTAATAACGAGATAAAACCTGGACAAGTTTTAAAAATAATTATCAAGGCTTTTTAATCAGATGATATCTTGGGATCTAAGGCATCTCTTAAACCATCACCAAAAAAATTTAAAGCAAATAATGTAATAGTAAAAGTTAATCCAGGATATATTAATAACCAAGAATATTCCTCCATAGACTCTACACCGTATCTTATCAATGTTCCCCAGCTGCTCATTGGAGGCTGGATGCCTAGACCAAGAAAACTTAAAAATGCCTCTAGTAACATAACTTGTGGAATGGTTAAAGTTGCATAAACGGCTATAGGCCCAAGAATATTTGGAAATATATGCTTTCTAAACATTTGCATATTAGTCACCCCCATAGCTTGAGCTGCCAATACATACTCTTGATTTTTAATTGTCAAAACCTGACCTCTAACAATTCTTGCCATTGTTAGCCATTCAACAGCTCCAATAGCTGCAAATAACAACCAAATATTTCTCCCAAAAATTACCATCAGTAAAATAATAAAAATAATGAATGGAAGTCCGTAAAGCACATCAACGATTCTCATCATCACAGAATCTATTTTTCCACCAAAATAGCCTGCAATAATTCCCCAACTTACACCTATGACTAAAGCAACACCCGTTGCAACAAAACCAACCAACAAAGAGACCCTGGCACCATACAAAATCCTACTGAACAGATCTCTTCCAAGCGTATCGGTGCCTAGCAAAAATTCGCTGGAGGGTGGTTGGGCACCTAATTCAAGATTTTGATATGAATAGGAATGCGGTGCAATCCATGGAGCAAAAATAGCCAAAACTATCAAAAACAATAAAATAAGACCGCCAGCTACTGCTGCTTTATTTGCAAGCAATCTTCTCCAAGCATCAGACCAAAGAGAGCTTTGCTGGTTCACGCTTCACTCCGAGCTCTAGGATTCATTAATAAGACTGCTATATCAGATAAAAGATTGAAGAAAATAATCAATGTGGAAAAGAAAATGGTTGTACCCAAAATCATGGTGTAGTCTCTATTAAATGCAGCTTCTACATAAAACCTTCCAAGTCCAGGGATTTGAAATATTGTTTCTACAACAAAGGAACCCCCAATCAAACCAGCGGTAGCAGGACCCAAAAAGGAAACCACTGGCACCAATCCTCCCTGCAAGGCATGATTAATTATAACTTTGTATTCTGGCAATCCTTTTGCTCTTGCTGTTCTAACATAATCTTGACTCAGGGTTTCAAGCATTCCCCCCCTGCTTAACCTTGCTATATAGGCTGCATAAGCAGCACCAAGAGTAATGGAAGGTAGAATTTTATCCCCGGCAAGTGAATCCCAGCCAGACACAGGTAAAAGCTCAAGTTGAATTCCAAAAAATAAAACCAATAAAGGCCCCAACAAAAATGTTGGCATGCATATACCAATCATTGCAATGGTCATGGGAATATAGTCCAACATAGTATTACGTTTTACAGCGGCAATGACTCCAGCTAAGACTCCTATGATCATAGCAACAATAATTGCATAAAAAGCTAATTCAAAAGTTACTGGTAATCCTGTATAAATCATTTCAGTAACTGATCTTCCGGGGTATCTAAAAGAAGGGCCAAAATCTCCTTGAATTAAATTAACCATATAATCTCGATATTGAATAATTAATGGTGCATCAAGATTGTATACAGCATTAAGATTCTTCATTACCTGAGGAGGAACGACTTTCTCAGCATCAAAAGGCCCGCCGGGGGCCATCCTTACAAGAAAAAAGGTAACAGAAGCCACCACCAATATAACTGGTATTGCTATAGCAATTCTTTTGAGGATTACTTGAAGCATCTGAAGGTTATCTTTCTAAATAAATAAACTTAGGATGATGGGTGTCTAATAAGTTTGGATACCAACCCTTTACGTCATTAGAAAGCTGATATTGTCTAACATAGGTATAAATAGGAATGATTGGCATCTCATCTATAAGTATTTTTTCAGCTTCATTCAGGTATTCGTATCTTTTTTCCTGATCATTTGTTTTATTAGCTAGTTCAACCAAACGGTCATACTCTTTATTCTCCCACCCTGTCTTGTTATTGCCTCGATTAGGCCTAAGAGTGTCTAGAAAAGTATTTGGATCCTCGTAATCTCCAATCCAACCAGCCCTAGAAATCTGAAAGTCACCAGTCATCTCTCTAGCTAAATATACCTTCCAATCTTGGTTAACTAGTTGCACAGAAATGCCTAAGTTTTCTTGCCACATCTGTTGAATAGCTAGTGCAATCTTTCTATGCCCCTCTTGAGTATTAAAAAGAATTTCAAGTAATGGAAAATTTTTGCCATCTTCATATCCCGCTTCAGCCAAAAGTGATTTTGCTAGCTCAGGGTTGAAAGGCACCTCAGTATCTGGCTCATAGCCTGCAGATCCAGGAGGTGTAAATGAATAGGCAGCTTGCTGACCGCATTTAGATACTTTTTCTACTATCTGTTTTCTATTAATAGCAAATGCCAAAGCCTGTCTTATTTTTTTATCTTTAAGAATAGGATGCAATGTATTCACTCTGTAAAAATACGTACCCATATAGGGCTCAATTCTAAGATTAGGATTCTTGTTTTCAATATAAACAGGGCATTTTTCTAACGGCACCACATTCGTAACATGTAATTGACCGGCACGAAACATTCTATCTTCGGTTGATTCATTGGTGACTGGATAGTAGATTATCTGATTTAATTTTACGTTTTGAGCATCCCAGTAGAGGGGGTTTTTTTCAACAATAATTTCTTTATTGAGCTCCCATGTTTTTAGGTTCATGGGACCATTACAGACAAAATTTCCAGGACGAGTCCACTGTCCATTTCTGTCATCAATTGTGCCATGCTGTAAAACAGTTTTTTTATGGACTGGATAGGTGCTGTAATGACTTAATAACTTAATAAAAAAAGGTGTAGGATTTTTTAATTTTACTTCAAGCACGTGATCATCTATTGCTTTGACCCCCACTGAAGTAAAGTCTGAAGTTTTGCCTTGATGAAAATCAGATGCTCCCTCTAAATAATACAGCATGTCTGGATATTGCGAGCCAAGGGATGGCGTTAAAATTCTTTCCCATGACCAGACAAAATCTTCAGCAACAAGCAAATCACCGTTAGACCATTTAGCTGACTTGTTTAAAAAAAATGTATAAGTTTTTCCATCTTCACTTATCTGCCAGGACTCAGCAACACCTGGTAGGTTTTCCCCTCCCCTGGGATTTGCAATAGTCAGGCCTTCACATAAAGAAATTAATAAATGATGCTCTGGAACACCGGTAACTATATGAGGATCTAATCCTTGGGGCTCAGTTCCGTTCCCAAAATGCAGGATTTGCTTTTCTAGTCCATCATCCACCGGCGATATAGAGGGAGAACAAGCAAGTATAAAATTTAGTAAAAAAAAGTAAGATAGATATTTAATTTTCATGCGCTAATTATACTTTAGGCAAGAAGAAAAATAGTATCTTTAATAAACTAACTACATATGTTTTTCTTTAGGCACTCATCAAGAAAATCTACTATTGAATTTGCAGATTTGACTCTATTAACTTTTTTTCTAAAGCCATGACCCTCGTCAGGAAATACTAAATAATCAACATACACATCATTTGCCCTAACTTGATTTACAATTTCATCACTTTCAATTTGCAAAACCCTCGGATCATTTGAACCCTGTATAACTAGCATGGGTTTAGTAATATTTTGCGCATGAAATAATGGTGAAATTTTTCTATGGCGCTCTTCATCCGTTGCAGGGTCTCCCATTTCATCATAGAGCGCAACTTTGAAACTCTCCCACCAAGGTGGAATACTTTTAAGAGTTCTAACCCAATTAGAGACTCCAAATATATCTATTCCTACATTAAAAACATCTGGATAAAAAGTTAAAGCAGCAAGAGTCATAAACCCGCCATAGGATCCTCCCATCACTCCAATTTTATTATCATCAACCCATGGTAATGACTGTAAATATTCCTTTGAAGCAATAATATCTTGAAGATCTTCTTGGCCATGACGTTTATCATCTAGATGATAGAACTCTGCACCATAGCCTGATGAACCTCGATTATTTACACCTAAGATTCCATAGCCATGATGAAGCATATACTGAATCTGAGAATTAAAACCTTTACGCGTTTGACCTCCAGGCCCTCCATGAACGTATACCATCACTGGAGCAGGATTTGATGCTGAGGCTCCTTGAGGTTTATAAAGAATAGATGGTATTTCTAAACCATCAAAACTTTTAAATCTTATGACCTCAGAGGAAACCATACTGACCTCATCTAAAGTTTCAAAAGAGCGAGCTACTAAGGATGATTCATCAAAATTTGTATTGGAAAAATATAAATCGCCAGGAGAAGTATCTGATCCAAAAACAAATGCATAGCTATCTTCTGATCTGGATAAACTGAAGCCTTTTAATCCATCAGAGGGCAAGATCTCATTTGATAATTCAGAGTAATCTTCAGCAGATAAAAAAACTAATTTAGTACTAGCATCTTCGTTAATGAAGACATGAAGAGTATTAGTATTCTCATAAAAATTTGCACCAACGATATCCCAGGATGCGCTATAAACCTTTTTTTGCTCGTTGGTAGTTAAATCTATTGACCATAATTGATTAAAATTATCATCATAATTTGAGCTATATAACAAAGTATTACCCATAAAGCTCAAAAAACTATTCTCAACTTTGTTATTAGTAATATTCAACTCAGAATCAGTGATCTGATCATACAAAACAATTTGAGTTGAATAATTGTTAACTGAGTTAGTCAGGACAAAGTACCTGTCACCATCACTTTTTGCTGTAACTTCATAAGCCGCATTATTTTGGTATAGCATCGATTTAGAATAATCATTTGCAGAATATTTATATATATCCAAAGTTCTGGCGTCTCTTTGATTTGAAGCTATATAAAAACTTGAACCATCAACACTGAAACCCAAAAATTTAGCTCTTGTATTCTCATAATCCGTGAGATCAATTATTTCGCCTCCATCTTTTACAAAAATATGATTAAGCTCATCACCCTGATTATCTGCCTGAAGAATCACTCTATCATCAGAGGGAAAATAAGATAAACCATAAAAACTTTTCTTATCAGAGGTAGTAATTGAAATAAACTCTGAAGTTTGAGTATCAAACTCATAAGCATTAGAAATGCCAGACTGATTATGATTAACAAGAAATTTTTCATCCGAAAGGTTAAAACCGTAATGACTTCCAGAAAGTGAGTAATTTGTATAGTCAAAAAATTCTTGTGCAGTTAAGGATGGTTTTTCACAGCTGCTGACTAAAATTGTCGAGATAAGAATAAATAAAAAGTTTTTAGCTTTAATTAATAATTTCATTGTTCTCTCCAGGTCATGGGAATCTGTTGTTGTGGATTAAAGAGTCTTGAAGGACCAATTTCTGGGAAGGCATAAGTTGCAGCAGTAATCTCGTCATTTGTTAAAAAATTACTTGGGGTTAGCTGAAATACATCTAGGCCTCTAGCAATTTCAGTTGCATAAATATTGCCTTCATAAAAATATGCTGACCAATAACCACCTGTCACTAATTTTTCATCTGAAATTGGGCCTCTATCGAAGTAAGCAATTTCAATTGGGTTTTCTGAATCAGTGAAGTCAAGAACAGAGAGACCGCCTTGATACCAAGCTTGGACCATTATATCTTTGTTTGGTATGGGGACGATGGATCCGTTGTGAGCAACACAGTTTTCAGTTTCTTGTTGAGGTGCGCTCATCTTGTAATAAGATTTAAAGATTAGCTTACCATCGACTATGTCATAAATAGCATTTGCTCCCCAATCTAAGGGATCCCAGGCTCTGCATCGTGGTCTACCACCACCACCCCATTCATCTGTGAAAATAACTTTTGTAGCATCATTATTAAACGTTGCTGAATGCCAGTAAGCAAAACCACTATCAGATACAACATCCATCCTTGTTGGGTTGTATGGATCACTAATATCAAAAAGAATACCGTTACCTGAACATGCACCAGCAGCTATTTGTGCAGATGGATACACCGTAATATCATGACATTGATCTGTGCGTGAGGTTCGCTGGGTTTCATCACCATGATCACCGCCTCGCCATAAACCCGCTAATACGCCTGTTTCTTCGTCAGCAAATACAGCTGGGCTTTTTACAATACGAGAATCAGAAGGATTATCAATAGGTATTTCAATAACATCAATTCTAAATAAAGCTGTTCGATTATCGCCAGGAATAGCCTCAAAACATGTTTCTAATTCCTCTTGATCCCTAACCGAAGAAGTTCCAGAATTGTAAACAATAATATTGCCTTCTTTTGTTCTAGCATTTACAACAGAGTGAGTATGTGACCCACGGCAAGTTTGGACAATCCCTACTTGTCTGGGGTTTTGAGGATTAGAAATATCAAAAATTCTTATGCCTCTAAAACGATCAGGTGATGGCTCAGAGCCAGCACCCTGACGACCGCAATCAATTCTGCCTCTAGTTTGCTCAACGGACATGATTAGCAAATGCTCAACAATGGACACATCGCCTTGGCCCCCAGGGCAAATCACAGAAGAAAGCAACTCAGGTATTCCATTATTTATTAAGGAATAGATATTGAAGCCATGATAACTTCCTGTGACCAATAAATCTTGGCTAAAGGCCATGTCAGTATTAGAAAAACTAAGCATTGGGTACCTAGAATTTCTAGCTTTATCTTCCATCGTTTTAATTTCTTCATCCTCATCTCCAGTTTCTTCAGCACCTTCCTCAACAAGTTTATTGGGATCAAAGAAACCATCAGGTTTTTTAAGAGAAATAAGTTTTTCTAAGTTTTTTATAGCTTCATCTGCATGAAATAAGCCTGCTGATAAATTAACTCGCGGATCATCTGATAGATTCGTTAATAAAATATTCATTCTTTCAATTTCGACAGATTGATCGTTGTCTAGATCAGATACAAACTCATTAAGAACTTCATCATAGGTAGAACCTGGCTGATCATTCAGGTGATCTACCATTTTAATGGCGCCTTCATGATGCGCGATCATTAAGCGCAGAAATAGTTCATCAAAATTTACACTTTCTGAATTAGATAATTCATTAATCTCATCTGGAGTTGCCATGCCCATCATTTGCATATGGCTATGATTCATTGAATGCTGATGACTCTCATCTCTGTCTTCAAGCCAGGATTGCATAAATAAAATTTCATCTTCTTGCGATGTTTCTATTTTTTTTGCAAGCTCAAGAATTGCTTCAGAATTTGTTCTCTCCGGCGCAAGTTTTGATAACACAAGAGCTTGTTTATGATGAGGAATCATTTGCTGCATAAACATCACATCATCAAGCGTGTGCGAGGTATCAGCAATTTTTATAGCTATATCAGCATCAATAACTTTAGAGGCTTCTCCTGGTAATCCAGGCTGAATAATCACTGGAGCTGAATTAATATGATTAGATAAATTTATTAACAGAAGAAATGTTAATAATGATGTAAATTCTGATTTTTTCATAATTGCTCCTTTATTTTAGAGAAAAAAAGAGGGCTAAAAAAGCCCTCTTTATTTAGATACTTATTGTAAATTAGAAGTTAATTTGAAATCCACCTGAGATAGATTGTCCTGGCCAAGCGCTTGGATACATCAGTAGTTCTGTATCATTTTCAGGGCCTCTATCAAATAGATTGGTAATTCTAAGATTTAACTTAACATTATCATTATATGAATATATCAGACCTGCTGAAGCTGTGTAATAGCCATCAACATCATTTTTCATTGGATTACCTGATCTATCTAAATATCTAAGTGGATCAGCTTCAGCATCCCAATCGTCATTAAGTTTTCCGCCACCTCTATAGAATAAATCTAAATATGAATAAAACTTACCAAGCTCCCAGTTAAATCTAGTAGTTGCACGATTTTTTGGATTGTTAAAGCCGCCTAGCTCATCATCTTCGTCAAAACCAGTGGCTGAGAAGATATCCTTATCTTTTTGATAAAAAATAGTGCTAACACCAAATTCACCAAGATCATAGCCAACGTCTATGCCGGCATAACCAAATAATTCAGTAAGATTCTTGTTATAGGAAACTTCGTAAATGTATGTATCAAATAAGTAATATGCAGCATTTACAACACCCACACTGTAAGCACCTTCTTTTGGTAGCTGGCCGGTTGCATCTCTAGTAAATGAATCACAGAATGAATTATTAGGATAATTGGTTGCATCGTAACAAGCTGACATCACCTGAGTTAGAGTAAAGGTAGTAATAGCATTTTGAATATCAAACTCTATAAAGTCCACGGCAATTTGCAATCCATCAACAACTTCATTAAATGTTGGGGCATACACAAACCCATATGAGTTTGTATCAGCCTCTTCGTTTAGGAGATTAAGGTTACCACCTGATGTACCTCTAACTGAAGCGTTACCAGCAGTAGATGAAAAATTAGCAGGAAGGCCTGCTGCAGCACAGTTCGCAGCTCTAACAGTTGGGCTTGGACCTTTGATTATGTTATTTGCATCACATGGATCGGTGGTAAATGAACTCCCTTGAATGATGGGCTTAAAAAGCTCACCAACATTCGGCGCTCTAACTGTTGATTGAGACTTAGCTCTGAACGTTAAATCATCAATAATGCTCCATGTCAATCCAAAGCCTTCAGTTGAATCTGAGCCAGCGTAGGAGTGATCAATTTCTCTGTAAGATAATGATAAATCTAGGTTTTGCACAAATGGAATATTCATATCCATTGAGACAAGTGGCACAGATGCTTCTATGTATAAGTCATCAGAATCAAACTGGCCTCCTTGAGAAGCTTCTCCGCCATTACCTGCCTCATATGCAAGTCTAGTTACAGCTCCAAATCCTGAATTATAATCAGCTTTCTCTGTTCTGCTTTCAACACCGAATAAAGCTTGAACTTCACCAGCTGGAAGCTCAGCAATGACTCCGTTAATTTCAAAATAAGAAATCTCTTGGCTCATTTTTACTTTTGCATAATATTGAGCCATTAAGTAATCATAAGCTTCTGGTGAGCCTTGGGCAAAACCAAATGGGTTCAATGGCGCACAGTCTCCTTTTGCACCGAATATAGAACCGGACCATAGTGCTACATTTAATTGCTTGACATCACCTTTATCGTAATCAGCTTCATAGTTATATTTACAATCTATCTCGCCTGTAGCGGGATTAATTCCAGAATCGATAGCAAGGGCAAAACGAGCGATATTGAGATTCTTTTGATTTTCAAGAATTGTAGACTGACCTCTACTTATGCCAGCTTCCCAGTCAAAGTCGCCAAAGCTACCTTCTAAAGAAAATCTGAACATATCAGTATCAGTCGAGTTGTTATTAGGTGAATATAGGTCAACCCACCATTTAGAGAATGAAAAAGTTTCCGCACCTTCAGCAGCTAAAAATGCCTGAGCATCAGCTGGAAGATATGGGTTATCTGCAGACATTGGCAATGAAAGTCTTGGAGAGCCAAATAAACTATTTGAAATAAAGGGTTGAGTTGCTCCTTCTTGAGCGCTCATTTCATTTGTATACATTTCAAATCTTGCTTTAATGCTATCCGTTACATCATAGTTCACAAATAAATTAATATTGGTTCTCTCAAGAGGATTTAAATAAGGGTCTGTTGAAAGTAATCTGACTCCGTCTCCGCCATTAGCCCAAACATTATTACCAGTAGGGGCACCTTGTTGTTTTTGAACAAAACTCCCATCCCTAGCAAACCCATAGACCTCTCCGTCACTCCATCCAGTACAGTAAGCAGGGCCCCTTGTAGCACAAAAGTTTGGCAAAAAGAATCCAGCAGCACTATTTGTGATTTGACCGCCTTGGTCCAAGCCATTTACAGCATAATCTGTAAGAATTTGTACCTGACCTTGAACATCTGTTCCGAATACATCATATGGACCAGCTCTATAATACTGACCAGTATCTTGAAGTTCTCTGAGTAAAATATGACCTGTTTCAGCATAGTCAATATTTAGAGCAAAATTACCTCTTCCGTCATCAAAGTTTGCACCAAAAAGCATTTTCCAACTTTTATCTTCTGAAAGATCAGCGATATTATTGTAATCATGTTGAAATCTAAAACCTTCAAAGTCATCCTTAAGAACATAGTTAACAACACCAGCAACTGCATCAGAACCGTAAACTGAGGCACCACCCACATTACTTACTTCAACTCTATCTAATAACAATACAGGGATATTGTTTGTGTCAACTTGCAGTCCATCATCCCCAGCTCCATTTTGCGGAGAGTTTGATGAAACAAATCTTCTGCCATTAACCAATGTTAAAGTTCTTTGAGAGCCTAAACCAAATAGTGAAACAATATTTTGACCTACACCACTATTACTTTGGTAATCATCACCAATATTTGAAGCAGCTAGACCAGCGTTGGGCAATTGAGCCACAGCAGAACCGGCAGTATTAATCAACCTATTTGAGATTTCCTCACCGGAGATGGTAAGTATAGGCGTATCAGAATCAAAGTTTGTTCTGGATAGTTTTGAACCAGTCACAATGATTTCTTCGACATCACGATCGTCAGCACTTTCATCTTGTGAAAAAACAGGAAGCGTGAATATAGCAGCAGCAAAAGCTACTAGTGAAAAACGATTTATTTTATTTTTATTCATAGAATATCCCTAAATATTAAAAAATTTGCCTATTGTTACTTATTTGTCACAATTGTCAACTTTTTTTTAAAAGCGTATTAATTAAATCCATTAATTTATAGACAAAAAAAGAGGGATATAAAATCCCTCTTTTAATTTGGTGTTAACTAAGTTTAGAACTTAATTTTAAACTGAGTCGTGATACTTCTACCAACCAAAGCAACGGATCTTTCTGTTTGATATCTGCTCTCTGAGCCATCATGATCAAGAGGGTTATTAACTCTTACAGCAAAGCTCATTTTATCATTAGGTCGGTACACTAACCCGATGGTATCGAACCAATAGCTATCATATTCAGTAATAGGGTTGCCTTTAACATCAAGATACCTGTCAGCTCTTACGTCTGTTTGAATTTTATTGATGTATCCACCATCCACAAAATCCATTTTATAGTATGCGTAAAGTTTATTATAACTCCACCCAATGGTTAGGTCCCATGACCATTCAGGATCTGATGCATAACCCGTCTTATCAATTAAGTCTTCTGGATCCCCAGAGTCTGCAACGAATCGTTGATCCTGTTGATAGGCTCTCCAAGAAACATCAAGATCTCCAAGAGTTCCTTCAGGCTGCATTAATAACGTTGCAAAGTCTTGAGACCAATTAGCTCTATAGATGTATGTTGCAAAGTCTATAATACCTGAATTACCAGCGCCCACTTGAAAATCAACAACTTGATTTGCGCTATTACGCTGGAAATTGTTACAGAAATTATTAGGGAAGGAAGAGCCCTCGTAGCATGCCACCATGAAGTCTTCTAAGCTAAATGTTGTAACATAATCAGTTAAAAGAATTTCAATGTAATCAGCAGAAAACGTGAAATCTCCATAAGGCTCTAAGAAATCATAACTAGGCGTAAAAACAATACCATATGATGTGGTCTCACCATTTTCATCTAATAAGTTAGGATTACCACCTGAGGTACCCTGTACGGTGCCTCCAGCTACAAAACTCTCAAAAGTACTTGTATCGATGCCTTCAGCCGCACAGTTAGCAGCTCTGTTGGCTGGAAAATCGCCATCGTCAACATACCTAGCATCACAAGGATCATCTGATTGTTGAAAAGTAGGATTTCGAGGGGAATATAGATCAATAATATTAGGTGACTTAGTGGTTGTTTGATCTGAGAATCTAACAACAAAATCATCATTAATTCTCCAGAAAACACTTAAAGCGTCTACATCATATTTATTTGTTCTTAAGGAGTTGGAATTTTCTAGCTCGCGATATCCATAATCAACTCGAACCTCTTGAGCAAAAGGTAGATCTGAAACAACAGGGATTGAAAGCTCCATATATTGAGACTCAATATCAAATGCTCCACCTGAGCCACGAGTCTGAGATCCTCGAACGGCAACAGAGTAATAAGCTAGCTGACTGGCATCAAAATTAGCTTTTTCACTTCTATTATCATAGCCAAGAGCAAACCCTATCGGTCCAGCTGGAAGTTCAAAGAGTGGTAATTTACCACTAACATTCCAATAGAAAGAGGATTGATTAATCTTAGCTCCTTCATTCTCATAGGAAGAAAAATATTCCAGAGCATCAGCATTGCCTGGATTATTAAAGCCCCAAGGGTTATAAGGCGCACAATCTCCAGGGGATCCAAGGCCTACTCCGCCACCCTGTATGGCTGTCGAGTAATAGTCATTCTCAGCATCTAGACCGGTAAAGGCTAGCTGATAGTCTTCTTCGTAGTTAAATCTACAATCAATTTCACCTGTATTAGGATTAATGCCATAGTCTAATGCCGCAGCAAATCTTGCACCAATTTGAACTGGCTCTCTGCTGATGATTCTAGTTTCACCCCAGCTTTGACCAATGTCGTATGCCATTTCAGTGTCCAATAGCTCAAATGTGCCCTCAAAACCTAAATTATAAAATTGAGTGCTACTTTCATTCTCAAAACCATCACCTCTTTGATTTGGACTTAACTCATTCCACAATTTAGCAACATAAAGAGTGTCTCCTGGCCCAAAGCCTTGAGCATCAAGAATATCTCGAGTTCCTTGAGTAAGATATGGGTCGTCATAACGCATGTTTAGGGAGTTCGCTAATGTATAACATGTGCCGCCGGCATTACAATTATCCGTATCTACAGCTCCGAAGTAATAATCTGAATAGTGGGCTGATGAAGACGAACCATCATCTTCTGCAAAAAATCTATTATTGTAGATGTCAAAGTACATCTTAGTATTATCATTGATGTCGTATTTAATAAAGATGCCAACATTCTTTCTCTCAAAACCAGCTCTGATAATTTTATTATCTTGGATATTGTACTGAGAACCACCTACTGTGTAGTAGTACTCGCCAATAGGCACGCCTGGGTCCATGACGGCCATGTTACCGGGAGCATCGAAATAATAAAATAGATCATCTCTCATGGCTCCATAACTTTGGCCAAAATCGCCGCCAAGTTCATTAAACCCGAGTTGAGTAACCACTCCCTCACTTGGATTTGAGATTAAAGTGGAACACATGTGCAGGCCATTATCTCCATAAGATCTTCTGCCCTGCTCATCTGCATAACCAAGATCATAGGCAGCTGAAAGAGGCTGATCATAGAGAGATCCCTTTACAACGAAGATGTCTTGACTTCTGTCTTGAGGGTTCTCAACAAAGTATCCATCTGTACAATTTCGTATTCTATCGTTCATTTGATCATAAAAAACTTGACCTCGATCTTCGACTTGAGCATTGATAACAATGTTTCCGCGACCATCAGCAAAATTACCACCAATGGTAAAGTTGAATGTATGATCGTCATCAACGCCAGCAAAGTCGAGACCATTATAGGTAAATTCAGCACCTTCATAGTCTTCCTTTAACACAAAGTTGATTACACCAGCAATAGCATCAGCACCATAAATGGCTGCACCACCCACCGGAAGTACTTCAACTCGATCTATTAAAGCTGACGGAATGTTGTTTAAATCTACTGCCAGTCCTGATCCAGCACTGCCAACTGGTGACTGAGATCCAACAAATCTTCTACCGTTGACCAATGTCACAGTTCTAGAGGACCCAAGACCAAAATTTGCTGCAATTTGCTGTCCAGCACCTAAGCCTCCTTGGTCACCAGATAGTGAATTCACTGAGCCAACGCCAGGAATATCTGTTAATGCAGAAGCTGCATTAGTATATGCTCTGAGTTCATACTCTTCGCCAGAAATAATTGTTACTGGTTGCGCAAGATCTAAAGGATCGCGTGCAATTCTCGAACCGAGAACAATAATTTCCTCGACTTGGCTGTCTTCGGCCTCAGCATTGTCTGAATTAGAGTCTTGAGCAAAGACAGGCAATGAAAAAATGCTAACTGCAAGAAATGCAAATAGCGAGAATTTGGTTGAATTAAACATACAATTTTTCCCTAAAAAAACATTTATAATGGTTAATTGTTGCCTATCTAGCCCAAAAGTCAAATATTTATGAAAATTAATTTTTTATTTATATTTAATTGGTATCCAAGATAGATAATTTAGTATCATGTTTACCTAATTCAGATATTAAATAAATTACCCATGCTACAAAATAAAAAAATATTAATTGCAGGCCTCGCTAACAAACACTCCATAGCCGCTGGAATTGCTCAGGCAATGCATGCACAAGGAGCTGAGTTAGCCTTTACCTATCAAAACGAACGATTAAAACGAAATGTTGAAAAAATAGCCAATGAACTTGGTTCTAAGATCCTAATTGAATGCGATGTTGCTTCCGACAATAGTATTGAAATGATGTATCAAGACTTGAAAACGCATTGGTCATCATTCGATGGTTTTGTTCATTCAATTGGTTATGCCCCTGCGAATGAACTTGAAGGGAATTTTATTGATGCTGCGACTAGAGAGGGCTTTAAAATTGCTCATGATATAAGTTCATTCAGCTTCACCGCTATGGCAAAAGCTGCTAAACCAATGCTTAATAAAAATTCTGCTTTGTTGACCTTAACTTATTTAGGCGCCATTCAATCTTTACCAAACTACAATGTTATGGGTCTAGCAAAAGCTAGTTTAGAGGCAAACACTCGATTTTTAGCAGCAGCATTAGGTCCTGACGAAATTCGAGTGAATGCTATTTCTGCAGGTCCAATTAAAACTTTAGCTGCATCAGGAGTGAAAAACTTCCGAAAAATGTTAACCAATTACGCAAACAGAGCTCCTTTACGAAGACCAGTTACTACCCAGGAAGTTGGAAATGTAGCTGCATTTTTATGCTCAGACTTAGCCAGTGGTGTGACAGGTGAAATCACCTATGTGGATGGTGGCTTTAATACTGCTGCTATGTCTATAGAGGAATATGCTGACTAATTAGCAGCTGAGAGGTTCTGCAGACGAACTTTTTTGCCTTGCTTCATTGTATGGTCTAAAAAACCATTTAACTGTTGATTTAATAAAGTGTTATAAAACTCCTCATAGCGTGAAACAGTTTCACCAAGTTCCTCAGTTGAAGGTATGATTTCATTTGACGATTGAGCCCAATATCTATCACCATTATCAGCCTCATAAAAAACTGTATTGCCTAGAGCTGACTCAAAAATTTCATTTATCACTTCAGGTGGCAACAAAGAGCTAAATCTTTTTACAGATTTAAAATTTTCTTGTGAAAATCCGGACTGTGTTGGTAGCTGTAATTCGCCAAGCAATATTTTTTCTGCATTTTCTGCAAAACCATTGATTAAAAGATTGGCCTTTTGAGATTTGACCTCTTGCATTGCTAGGTCTTTTACCTCTTCGAAAGCCTGAACGGATGGCTGAATAACTTGAGTAAGCATAATAAAAGCATAGCTATTATCGCTTTCAAATATTTCAATTTTATTTGGCTTGAAGTCTGGATTAAATAACTCAGATGCTGAAACAGCTGCAAAATTATCAATAGCAACTTTGTCTATTGACTGCAGCCCTGTTACTTGAAATGAGGAATTGGTGTATTCAGCGAGTTCATTAAGTGATTTGCCCTCAAGCACAAGAGATTCTAGCTCTAAAAAATTATCCTGCATGAGAGCCAGCGCCTCAGCATCAACCAGCTCATCCTGTAACTCCTTTTCCATTTCAGATTTGGTTTTTATTGTCGGTTTTAAAACCTCAGTCAGCTTAAGAATGTGAAGCGAGTCATCTAACTCAATAACTTGAGAAGTTTCATTTAAGCTTAGACCTAGTATGGCCTCCTCAAACTCTGGTGGAAATGCATCACCTGATGAGAGACCCAAATCACCCAAACTATCTTTAGAAGCAAGATCCTCGCTGGATTTTGAGACAAGATCTTCAAATGATATTTGTCCAGACTGGATCATTTGATAATCCTCAGAAATTTTAGAGCGAGCAGCCTCCTCACTTTCATAGTTTCCTTTATCAATCATGTGATGAGAGATTCTATTTTGAATTAATTTGCTAGTATCATCGAGATAATCTGCATACGCCTCTTCAATATAATTTGCAGGAATTTCAACCTGCTCTTTGAACGCATCATAGTTAAGAACAATGTATGAAAAATCTCTTTGCTCTTTGGATAAAAATAAAAAAGGATTAGCATTAAAGAACTCTTCAGCCTCTTCCATGGTAGCCTCTTGAGAAATCATTAAGGGTTTTTTATCAATTTTAATAAAATTAATATCTCGTGAAGTCTCTAGCATTGAGGCCAAAGCATCAATATTGCTCTGAATGGGAAATGCTAACGAACTCATAGCACTAAACATTCTATCAAGAGCTATGCTTTCTTGTACCAATGCAAAATAATCATCAGGGGTCCAACCATTGGCTCTAATGGTTGATTCAAAGATGGTCTGATCAAAGCCTTGATCACCTTGAAATGCATCCATTTGTATCACTTCCTTTTTCACCTCTTTTAAAGAGACGCTCAAACCTAAATCTTTGGCTTGGGAGAACATTATTTTCTGGTTAATAACTTCGTTTTTTATTAATTCCAAAGAAATACTCTCATCCAGATCATCCAAAGTAAAATCATCACCATAGACAGCTTTTAATCTTTGAGTCACTTGACCGCTAGCTAAATTTACATCCATTTGGGTAACGGGCTCACCATTGACCGTTCCGTAACTCGTGAATGTTGTTCCAAAAGAAGTTGAGCCAAAAAAAATAAATGGGATGGCAAGCAAAATGGCAATAACTATTAGTCTTTTACCAGAAAGAAAGGTTCTGAGAATGTCTAGCATTTAATATTGATCCTTGAAAATTTTTACAATGATACATAAAAAAAGGATGCATATGCACCCTTTTTAAAAGACTTTATAAATAAAAGTTAATTAAGAATTTTTAACTTTATCCTTCAGGCCTTTACCTGCTTTAAAGCCAGGAACTTTTGACGCTGCTATATGCATAGCTGCACCTGTTTGTGGATTTCTTCCTTCTCTAGCAGCTCTATGTCTGACTGAAAAAGTTCCAAAGCCTACAAGCGAAACTGTATCGCCCTTCCCTAATGCATCACCAATTGAATCTAAAACCGCATCAACAGCTCTTCCAGCTGAAGCTTTGGTAACGTCTGCTGATGAAGCAACTGCATCTACTAAGTCTGATTTATTCATTGAATTCTCCTCTGGTTAATTAATGTACCTGAGACTATGAAAAGCCATCACAGAGGAAAAGTCAAGCTTTAAAAGTTACTCTAGTGGGGTTTTCTAGAACTTGAGCGAGCGCTAGATGATTTTAGTTTGCGAGGACTTTTGGAAGCTCGTCCTTTTTTGATTGATTTTGGTTCGGCGGTTAACGCATGTGTGATGACCTCATCAACCCATCTAACTGGGATAATCTCTAATGCATGGGTAATCTGAGAGGGTATTTCTCTTAAATCAGCAGCATTATCTTCAGGAATAATAACTCTCTTGATGCCTCCACGTTTTGCGGCTAAGAGTTTTTCCTTCAGCCCACCGATTTTAGTAACCTGGCCATGCAAGGTAATTTCACCTGTCATGGCTGTATCAGAGCGAACCGGGATACCTGTGAAGACAGAAATTAAGGCAGTACACATACCAACACCGGCACTGGGACCATCTTTTGGGGTAGCTCCATCTGGCACATGAATATGCACGTCATACTTCTCATAGAAATTACTTGGAATGCCTAGTTTTTCTGACCTAGATCTAACGACAGTTAATGCAGCTTGAATTGATTCCTGCATCACATCTCCTAAAGAGCCAGTCTTGATTACTTGACCTTTTCCAGGAACATAAGATGACTCTATGGTTAAAAGCTCGCCGCCAACCTCTGTCCAAGCTAGACCCGAAACTTTGCCAACAATATCTTCAATGTCAGCTTGACCAAACTTGAATTTTGGAACCCCGCAATATTTTTCAAGATTTTTAGGAGTAATATTGATAGCACTATTAGTTTTTTTAGGATCAGATAGCACTCTTTCTTTGACTGATTTTCTAAATATTTTTGCAATCTGCCTTTCAAGGCCTCTGACGCCAGCCTCCCGAGTATAGTGTCGAACGATATCTAAAATTGATTTATCGCTTAATTTGACCTCTTTATCATCGAGGCCATTTCTTTCAAGCTGTTTTGGAATTAAATATTGCTTAGCGATATTAAGCTTTTCATCTTCAATGTAGCCCGGTAATCTAATGATTTCCATGCGATCAAGCAACGGCCCTGGAATGTTAAGACTGTTTGCTGTGCAAACAAACATTACTTCTGAAAGATCAAAGTCAACCTCTAAATAGTGATCGGAGAAAGTGTTATTTTGCTCGGGATCCAAGACTTCTAATAGAGCTGAAGCCGGATCGCCTCTATGATCCATCCCCATTTTATCAATTTCATCCAGTAAAAATAATGGGTTTTTTGCCTCTACTTTTGAAAGCTTTTGAATAATCTTCCCAGGCATTGAACCAATGTAGGTTCTTCTATGACCGCGTATTTCAGCTTCATCTCTCACGCCTCCCAATGACATGCGAGCAAATTTTCTATTGGTTGCTCTTGCAATCGATTTGCCCAAAGAAGTTTTACCTACCCCTGGCGGTCCAACTAAACACAGGACTGGGGCCTTTAGCTTTTTAACCCTTTGTTGAACAGCGAGATATTCTAAAATTCTTTCCTTAACTTCATCTAAGCCAAAATGATCTTCATTTAAGATCTCAGTTGCTGCTCCGAGATCAGACTTAACTTTGCTTCTTTTTTTCCATGGAATTCCAGTTAACCAATCTAAATAAGAACGAACTACGGAAGCTTCTGCAGACATAGGCGACATTTGCTTAAACTTAGTAAATTCATTGTTCGCTTTTTTTAGAGCTTCCTTTGACATTCCTGCATTAGAGATACTTTCTTCTAGTTGGGAAAGCTCGTCCCCTTCTTCACTGATGTCCCCTAGCTCTTTTTGAGCAGCTTTGATTTGCTCATTCAAATAATATTCTCGTTGAGACTTTTCCATTTGGCCCTTAACTCTATTTCGAATTCTCTTATCAACATCCATAACATCTAATTGAGATTCCATGTATGCAATTAGAATCTCAGCTCTTAATTGAAAATCAGCTGCTTCCAGTATTTCTTGCTTTTGTTTAATTTCCATAGGTAGATGACCTGCGATGGAATCAATGATTCTAGAAAGATCATCAAGCGCATCAATCGAAGCTAAAACCTCAGGAGCAATCTTCTTAGTAATTTTAATAAAATCATGAAACTTAGCTTTAATGAACCTAGCTAGATTTTCTCCATCTTTTGAATCAATTTTAGATTCGGCAATTAAACTAACTCTTACTTTAGAATATTTATTGTCCGATTCTAAAGATTCCATCTTGGCTCTGTGAGAGCCTTCAACTAGCACTTTAACGGTTCCATCGGGTAATTTAATTAATTGAAGAATATTCGCTATGGTTGCAACTTTATAGAGATCATCGAACAAAGGTGCGTCCAAGGAACCATCTTTTTGAGCTGATAAAATAATCTTCTTTTCTGCAGCCATTGCTGCGTTCAAGGCATTGATAGATTTATTTCTTCCTACAAATAATGTTGAGACAACTCCCGGAAAGACAACTACGTCTCGAAGGGGAATAAGTGGAAGATCATATTTAATAGTAGCCATATAAATATAATGAGGGAGAATTAATTAAATTCAACCAGCAGTAGATGATTTTTTCTTAGGAGATTTATATACCTTGATTGGATCTGTTGAATGCAAGACAGAGTTCTCATCAACTATTACTTTTTCTAGATCTATATTTGGAAGTTCAAACATGGTATCCATTAAAAGTTCTTCCATAATTGATCGCAAGCCTCTTGCACCAGTTTTTCTCTTGAGAGCTTTCTTTGCGATCTCAAGCAAGGCTTCAGTTCGAAAATCTAATTCAACCTCATCGATATCGAACAAGTATTTGTATTGATTAACCAATGCATTTTTTGGCTCTTGAAGAATTCTAACTAGCGCTGCCTCATCCAGCTCATGCAAGGTTGAGATAACGGGAAGCCTACCAACAAATTCCGGAATCAAACCATATTTCACTAAATCTTCTGGCTCTAAAGTTTCTACAATTGATGCAACAGATGCCTGAGTATCTTTCACAGAAGCACCGAAACCAATACCAGATTTATCTGTTCTATGCTTAATAACTTCATCAATCCCAGAAAAAGCTCCGCCACATATAAATAATATATTAGAAGTGTCAATCTGAATAAATTCTTGCTGAGGATGCTTTCTTCCTCCTTGAGGAGGAATGGATGCAACCGTCCCTTCTATTAATTTCAGCAACGCCTGCTGCACGCCCTCACCAGACACATCTCTCGTGATAGAGGGATTATCAGATTTGCGAGCAATCTTATCTATTTCGTCAATGTACACAATGCCAAGAGCAGCTTTGTCAGGATCATAATCACATTTTTGGAGAAGCTTCTGAATAATATTCTCGACATCTTCACCAACATATCCGGCTTCAGTTAAGGTGGTTGCATCCGCAATAGTAAATGGAACATTGAGAACTCTTGCCAAAGTTTGTGCTAGAAGCGTTTTACCACTTCCGGTTGGTCCAAGTAATAAAACGTTACTTTTTTGTAGCTCTATCTCATCTTTTTTAGCATTAGATCTGAGTCTTTTGTAGTGGTTGTATACTGCAACAGAAAGAGTTTTTTTCGCTTTTTCCTGCCCAATCACATAATCATCTAGTTGTTTAAATATCTCTAAAGGAGATGGCAAGACATCAAGAACTTCTTCATCTTCAGCTTTAACCTCCTCTTCAATAATGTCATTACAAAGATCAACACATTCGTCACAAATATAAACACTGGGTCCGGCAATTAGTTTACGAACTTCTTCTTGGCCTTTACCGCAGAAGGTGCAAGATAATTTATTGTTGTCTTTATTTTCCATTCGTGGTTGGTCTGCTTTCTAAAATTTCATCGATTATGCCATAGGTCTTGGCTTCCTTAGCATTAAGAAAATTATCTCTATCTGTATCTTGTTCAACTTTCTTTAATGTCTTGCCAGTATGTTTTGCCAGTATTTCATTTACTTTTTGTTTAACCAACAGCATTTCTTTGGCATGAATTTCAAAGTCAGAAGCTTGGCCTTGAAAACCTCCCAAGGGTTGATGAATCATGATTCGAGAATTTGTTAAAGCGAATCTTTTGCCTTTTGCTCCACCAGCAAGTAAAAGCGATCCCATGCTTGCAGCCTGACCAATACACAATGTTGAGACCTCTGGAGCAATAAATTGCATAGTGTCATAGATAGCTAATCCAGAAGAAATAACTCCTCCGGGTGAATTAATATAAATGCTGATATCTTTTTCAGGATTCTCTGATTCTAAGAAGAGAAGCTGAGCAACAACTAAGTTGGAAATATAATCATCGATTGGGCCAGATAAAAAAATAATTCTTTCTTTTAAAAGTCGTGAATAAATATCAAAAGCCCGCTCCCCACGAGGAGTCTGCTCTACAACCATCGGGACCAAGCTAGAATTTATTTTTTCCATAGTAATTTTATTTATTTGCTAGTTCTGAAAATTTTATCACCTTTAGTTTAGATTTAAGGGCAGAATCTAGTTTTTCAACGAGCAAGTTTTCTAAAATGACCATTCTGTACTGATCAAGTTGCTGAGGCTGGCTCTGAATCCAGGATTTGAATTGCTCTGCATCTTTATATTTCTCAGCCTCTTCATTGATGAAAGCATTTAAATCATCTTCCTTCACTTCAAGTTCATACTTTTGTAATAAGGCAGAAAATAGAAGATCTAATCTTACCCTTTTCTCAGCATTTTCTTTAAATTCCTCTATGGGAAAAAGATCTTCAGGAGCATTTTCAGGCGTTTGACCCATCCGCATCAATGAATCCTTTCGCATTAATTCTGCCTGCTCATTAACAGTGGCATTTGGAACCTTAAAGTCATTGCTTTGTAGAAGGGTTTCGTAAATGGATTCCTTGGTAAGGGATTTCTCCTGTTGTGCGATTTCTCCCTCCATGCGTTTTGAAATCTCTGAGCGAAAAGTTTTTTCATCAGACACATCGTCCATTGCAAGTTTTTCAAAAAGCTCTTTATCTATTTTAGCTTTATGCATCTCTTGCACCTCATGGACAGTAATAAAGAATTCAGTCTCCTTGCCAGCCAGGTCTTTCTTAAAATAATCCTCAGGAAAATTTGTCTTAAATGAAAAGCTTTCTCCAGATTTCTTTCCAACTAAGTTATCCTCAAACCCTGGGATCATAGATTTTGAACCTAATACCAATTTAAAATCTTTAGATTCATTTCCTTCAAAACCCTCACCATCAATTTTTCCTTCAAAATCAATGACCACTTGATCTTTTTCCTGAGCAGCCCTCTCAACTTTTTGCCATTCGCAATACCTTTCTAAAATATCATCTATGGCAAGATCAATGTCTGAATCATCAAGAGTAATTTCAGATTTTTCAAAACTTTTCCATCGAGAGAGCTTTGGTTTAATTTCAGGAAAAATTTCAAACACAGCTGAATAGGAAATAGGCTTGATTGGATCCTCACTCTCAATGCTTATTGCTGGAGAAGATGCAGGCTTGATATCTTGCTCTTGAAGTTCCTTGGGGTAGCTCTCTTGAATAAGCTCATTTAAGACTTCGTAGTGAATTGAATCCCCATATCGTTGTTTGAGTACATCGTTAGGAACATGACCCTTTCTAAAACCGTCAAGTTTAGCGGTGGATTTAATCTTTGAAAGTTTGCCGCTATATTTGTTTTCATAATCCTCAACAGGAACTGAAACAGTTAACTTGCGCTCTAGATCTTTAAGTTTTTTTAATTTGCTACTCATGTTATTTATTTAATGTTAAGTGGGGCGAGCGATGGGGTTCGAACCCACGGCCTCCGGAGCCACAATCCAGCGCTCTAACCAACTGAGCTACGCCCGCCAAGAAACGAAACATTATAGATGCAAAAAGCATATAATAATATTTTTTTAAGGGGGATATTTTGGTAAACCAAGATTTTTTAAGCAGCACGAATAAACTATTCGATCAAGCATTAAGCTTTACAGATATTTCTCCAGATTTAGCCAAAAGAATTAGGGTCTCTAATTCAACTTACACAATAAACTTTGGTGTAAGACTTAGAGACGAAATACACACTTTTACAGGATGGCGTTCCGTTCATTCAGAGCACTTTGAACCAGCTAAAGGGGGAATTCGATATGACATTAACGCTTCTCAAGAAGAAGTGGAGGCTCTGGCTGCTCTGATGACTTACAAATGCGCAATTATAGAGGTGCCCTATGGCGGCTCCAAAGGTGCTTTAAAAATTAATCCAAAGGACTGGACTAAAGCTGAGATTGAAAAAATTACCAGAAGATTTGCTCAAGAACTTATTAAACGTGATTTGATACACCCCGCTCAAAATGTTCCGGCACCAGATGTGGGAACAAGTGCCGACGAAATGGCTTGGATAGCAGATGAGTATAGGCGCATTCACCCCACTGATATCAATGCCTTGGCATGTGTTACCGGAAAACCAACCACAAAAGGTGGGCTTGTTGGACGATCAGAGGCAACTGGAAGAGGAGTTCAATACATAATAAAAGAGTTTTTCCGACATGAAGATGATTGTTTGAAAGCAGGCTTTAAAGGAGGCTTAAAAGGCAAAAAAGTCGCCATACAAGGCCTAGGAAATGTTGGGTATCATGCTGCAAAGTTTCTGCAAGAAGAAGATGAATGTAAAATTATTTGCGTGATGGAGCGCAATGGAGCTATCACCAATCCAGATGGATTAAATGTAGAAAAAATTAAAGCATATCTCTCTGAGCATGGAAGTTTTAAAGGTTGCACCGAAGGCAAGTTTGAAAGCAACTCGTCAGATTTTCTATCCATGAAATGTGACATTCTCATTCCAGCAGCAAGAGAAAATGTGATCAATGAGTCGAATGCTCAAGACATAAAAGCCAAGCTAATTGTTGAGGCGGCAAATGGTCCTATTGCTTTTGAGGCAGATGAGCTTTTAAATAAACGTAATGTAATTATTATCCCAGATATCATGGCTAATGCTGGAGGGGTAGCCGTTAGCTACTTTGAATGGATCCGAAATATCCGGCATATTCGGTTTGGTAGGCTAGAAAAAAGAAGGAATGCCTTTCAATTTGATACGCTCATTTCAGCAATTGAAACTATGACTGGAAAAGATATGCCGGAAAAATTTAAAGAGCAATTTATAGAAGGAGTCAATGAGATAGATTTGGTCAGATCTGGGCTTGACGACATGATAAGTGAAGCCTATCAAAAAGTCAGACAGAGCATGATTGAAAATAATATTCCTAATTTACGGACCGCAGCATACAAAGTAGCATTAGATAGAATTGCTACTAGCTATGAATCAATTGGCTTATAAGAATCTAGGGGAAAATATTTCCATTATTTTTTATAGGATCCCAGAGTTCAAACTTTTGCATGGCTTGACCAAATAGATCGCTCTTTTCAAAATAATTCAGTAAGGCAATTACTTTGGTAAAGTTTTGAGCAAAAAACCAATCAGGGTTAGCAATTTTGTATTGCCGAATAAAGGGCAGGATTGCAATATCCAAGAGACTAATTTGGTTCCCAAAAATCCATGGGTTGGGATTTATATGAGCTTCTAAGTTTTCAAGGATCACTTTGCATGCTTCTTGGTGTTCAAGTGGGTCTACTCCATACCTTGATGAGTATTTGTACCGATCAAGATGATGTTTAAATTTTGAATCAAATAATTGAATAAGCTCTTGAGTTGATAGTTCTTCTGCTGCGGTGCAAGCATGAACATTGGGGGCAGGAGATTCCATGGCCCATGAAATAATCTCTAAACTTTCATCGAGAACCTTATTGGGAAATTGCAAAACAGGAACAGTGCCCTTAGAAGAAACTTGTAACATCTGAGCAGGTTTATCTTTTAACAAAATCTCTCTTAATTCACATTTTTTAGAGGCCAAAATTAAAGCCATGCGAGCTCGCATAGCGTAGGGACATCTTCTAAAACTATAGAGTATTGGCAGAGTCATTTTTTGCTTGATTGTAAAGTTGCACCAATATGTTTTTCATTTCTTAGTTTGGCTAAATCAACTTGTTTCTGTCTGTCTGCATAGCGCTTTTTTTGATCAGGAGTTTTTTTATTAAAGCATTTTGGGCAACTCACTCCTCTTTCGTACTCTGACTCAAGTTTATCTGCTTCTGTTATAGGCATCCTACAGCCATGGCACATATCATAAGAACCAACTTCTAAATTGTGATTGAGAGCCACTCGATCATCAAATACAAAACATTCGCCCTG
>Ga0222719_10000556_pt1 | contig 36918 bp, 50 predicted proteins | sample C33_34DmetaG_FD_165039 | JGI IMG/M metagenome (GOLD analysis project Ga0222719, IMG submission 165039) | Estuarine water microbial communities from San Francisco Bay, California, United States - C33_34D | ecosystem: Environmental > Aquatic > Marine > Unclassified | place: USA: California... | reverse complement strand
TGACACCGCAGGAACGGGCGGGGCAGGAACTTCAATAACGCTTGCCTCAACAAATGGCTGGCCAACGTCTGGAACTTTTAAAGTTGGAACAGAATTTATATCTTATACAGGAGTATCATCAAATGATCTTACTGGTATTACGAGAGGTGTAGCAGGAACTCGATCTGCACACACTTCTGGTGCTACTTGTGAATACTACACTTCATGGGGAGATGCTTCATTATCTTCCACAGTTGTACTAGACTCTGCATCTTGGTCTTTAGATCATTTTGGACAAAAACTAATTGCAACTATTAAAAATGGTAAAACATTTGAATGGGATCCTCTTAATGTATCTACTGCAGCTTTAGCAACAAGAGCTACTGTAATATCAGGAGCACCTACAAAATCAGTTATGTCGATTGTTTCTGAAAGAGATAGACATTTAATTATGATTGGAACAGAAACAACTATTGGTCAAACTGCATCACAAGATAAAATGTTTATTAGATTTTCTGATCAAGAAAATATTAACGATTACACAGCTACTTCAGTAAATACCGCAGGATCTTTAAGGCTTGATTCTGGTGTTAAGATAGTTGGTGCAGCTAAAGGAAAAGATTATATTTTAATATTAACAGATTCTTCTGCATACATTATGCAGTTTGTTGGCCCACCATTTACTTTTTCTCTTAGACAAGTAGGTTCTAATTGTGGTGCAATAGGTCAACATGCAATTAAATATGTTAATGGTAAAGTATTTTGGATGGGACAAGCAGGGGGATTTTTTGTTTATGATGGTACAGTTAAATCATTACCTTGTTTAGTAGAAGATTTTGTATTTACATTTACAGGAACTAATCAGGTTACAGACAATATTGGAATTAACTACACTAATGGCGAACAAGTATATGCAGGTTTAAATCATTTGTATGAAGAAATTACTTGGTTCTATCCTAAAAATGGTTCTGATGAAGTAGACAGACAAGTTACATACAATTTTTCAGAGAACACATGGCATACAGGATCTTTAGCTAGAACTTCTTGGGCTGATTCTACATTATATGACAACCCATACGCGACAGACTACAATACGACTGGTGTTCCTACGTTCCCTACTATTCAAGGAGTGACAGCGGAAAACGGAGCAACAACTTATTACGCACACGAAATAGGAACTGACCAAACAGACAATGATGGTAATGTAACACAAACTATAACTTCTTACTTGCAATCTGGTGACTTTGATTTAGATATTAATGGAGATGGTCAAATGTTTATGAGTATGAGAAGGTTTATACCTGACTTTAAAAAAATAGTTGGTAATGCTAGTATTACAATAGGTCTTAAAAGATATCCTTCCTCTACCTCAGCATCATCACCCCTTGGGCCTTTTACAATTACAAGCACTACTGATAAGGTAGACACACGTGCAAGATCTAGATTTGCAAGTGTAAAGATAGAAAATTTATCTAGTGGAGAGAGTTGGCGATACGGAACATTTAGAGCAGATGTACAACCAGATGGTATGAGATAATGGAAGATTTATTACAAGCACAATACAATAATCAATTAGCTAATAGTGCAGCTGAATTATTTGACCAAAGACAAAGAGAGCAAGTTAACAACGCAGCTTTAGGTGTAATGCAACTAGGTTATCAAAACCAAAATCAAATGGGTTTAGCATCGTTAGGTGACCCTATGTCTGAGTATAATAATTTTAATGTAGGTGGCCAAACTTTTGGGTATGGTGACCCTATGGCAGAAGAAAAATCTAATTTTGTTGATAAAGGTTTTTTATCTGGTTTTCAAAATGCACCTGGATTAAGAGGTTCACTTACAAGAGCTGGTATTAGTACCTTAGGAAGAGCAGCAGGGTTAGGATCAATAGCTTCTTCTGCACTTGGATTTGCATTTGCACCAATAGCAGGAATAGCTAGTTTATTTAGTGGTTTAGGTAGAAGTACATCGATTGCAGGTTATCTACAAGAAAAACGAAATGCTAAGGCTAGAGCAGACGCAGCAGCAAGAGGTGCTAGAAAACAAAATGCAATAAGATCTGAAGAATTATCAAGAGATGCTGCTAGAGTAACAAACAGAGATGCAGCTAGAGGAAATCCAGGTGGTGGCGGGGGCATGTCAAATGCTCAAGCAGCTGCTAATAGAGAGGCTGCAAGAGGAAGGTACTAATGGCTAAAGTAGATATTTATGTTCCTGAACCAACACCAACTTATACTGAAGAAAATCAAAGACAAGTAGCACAAACTTTACAAACACTTAAAGATAAGTTAAACACAAGTTATCAACACGAACTTAAAAACGAACAAAACACCTTTAATTACTTTATGTCATGACAATAAGATACAAAAGCGAAACATTTGATTTAACTACGACTAATCTGACTACTATTTTAACATGTCCATCAGATGCAACTATTATAGTAAAAACAGTGCAGGCTAGTCATAAGGCTGGAGGAGGTGTGGTCTTAGATGCTTATTTGCAAAAATCTGGTGGATCAGACGTTGAGATAAGTCATAAAACTTTATCAGCAGAATTTACAAATATGGCAAGTAATACTTTAAATATGGAAGCTAACGATATTTTAAAACTACAAGCGGGAACAGCTAACGAAATTACAGGTGCTGTAAGTTATGCTCTTATAGATAGATCTCAAGAGAATGGCTAGACAAAAATTTACACACTTTGTACCAAGACCACAACCTAGGAAGAGACCTAGACGTCACACCAAAAGTCTTAACAAAAGTAAGAAAAGATGTTTTAAAAAATACAATCGGCAAGGACGTTAGTGCATATTACTAATTTTCAAAACAACAATATTAATAATCCTTTCAATCCACATTATTCATATCATATATATGAAGATGATTTACCTTTAGATACAAAAGTATTAGGTGAGTTTTTATTACACAAAGAAAAACAACTTATAAAAGAACATCCACCACATGATAATGGTGGTACAGGATTAAGTGAAAATAGTGTTACAAGTAGATTTATATATTACAACTTACTCGAGTTTCCTGAGTGTGGCTTTCTTAAAAATTATATAAGAAAAGCACACGATACATTTTGTAAGTTTTTAGAAGTAGATATACACGAATCATATTATGTTCAATGTTGGTTTAATGTAATGAGAAAAGGCGAAGAGATTAAATTACATAATCATGCAGAGGATAATACAGGTTATTTAAGCGGACATATATGTGTAAAAGTTGCAGATACTACAACAGATTACGAGGTACCTTATTTTAAAACATCGTATAGATGTAAAAATACACCAGGAAAAATAACTTTATTCCCAGGTTGGCTTTCACATAAAGTAAGCACTATAGAAAAGGATGATGTAAGAATAACCATAGCGTTTGACATAAGAACTCAAAGCTCTTATATTCAACACGTTAACGATAAATTAAAAAATCATTGGATTAAAATATGAGTGATGAACTAATAAAAATACCTGCTAAAGCAGTAGAAATAGTAAAACATAAAAGAACTGGTAAGGTATATGCAGATAAAGCTGAATTTGATGCAGATGTTGCAGACCCTAATACAGATACAACCGCAGAGGACTTCAGACAAGACTTAGAAATAACAGTTGCAAAACTTTCTATGTTTGGTAAAACCAAAACATAATGAATCCTAGAGGTGGTACCGAGTTGCAAATGGAAATGCTTTACAAGCATTGTCCTAAAGAGCTGTTAGATAAAACACAAATCTGTACTTCTATACCTGGTAAAGTACCTATTGATCCAAATAAACTAAATATACTTTGGCAAAAAAATTCATATGATCAACCAAACTTACAAGAATTTTTTAACAATCCTTTTAAACATTCTGATTATGATTGGTATGTATTTAATTCACATTGGAATTATGAAAAATTTAGAATGGCTTTTAATATTCCACAAGAAAAATCAATAGTAATTAAAAACGGTTGTACAAATTTTCCAGAAAGAAAACCTTATATAAAAGGCCAACCAATTAAAATAATACATCATTCAACTCCTTGGAGAGGATTAAACGTACTGTTAGCAGCAATGCAACTTGTAAAGAATCCATTAATTACTTTAGATGTTTACAGCAGCACAAAAGTATATGGTAGTGAGTTTAGTCAAGCACATGAAGCTACTTATCAGCCTTTGTTTGATCAGGCTAAATCTTTACCTAATGTAAATTACATAGGTTATGTACCTAATGAACAAATATTAGAAAAAATTACTGACTATCAAATGTTTGTATACCCAAGTATATTTGAAGAAACATTTTGTATATCAGCTTTAGAATGTATGTCCGCAGGACTACATGTTATAACTACAAACTTTGGAGCTTTATTTGAAACTTGTTCTGAATGGCCAGTATATGTCAATTATGATTCCAATGTAGAAAACTTAGCAAGAGCAACTGCACATGCAATAGAAACAGCTGCTACATATCTACACGAACAACCTGTACAAAATCATCTAGCAGAACAACAAAAATTTTTTAAAAAGTTTTATAGTTGGAAGAAAAAAGGTTCAGAGTGGGAAAACTTTTTAAAAGGTGCAATCCATGCAAAAGGTCTATAAACAATTTAGTGACGAAAAACTAGATTTCAATCAACTAACTAACTTAATATCTGAAGATCATTTTAAGTCTAAACAATCTAGTAAATGGCTAGAGAACTTTGTACTCCAAGGCACAATAGTCATAAAAAATGTGGGTGCACATCCTGCTTTTAATTCTTTAATAAATAAAATTATTAAACAATTTAATCTAAAATTTAAATCAATGGATATAGATTTATATGTAGGGTTTACTCAAGGTGCAACATCTAATATACATCGAGACGACTATGATGTTTATCTATATAATTTGTATGGAAATGTTATTTATAACATTAATAAAGAAAACTATATGTTAGAAGAAAAAGATTTAATTACAATTAAACAAGGAGACATACACCAAGCAATTGGTTTATCTCCTAGAATAACATTATCGTTAGGAATTTATGATTAAAGATATAGGACAAAAGGTTAATAGAGAAGGTGCGGCTAAACCTATTTGGATAGGTAAATCAAGTGTACCACATATATATGTAGCTACGCCTGTTCACGATCAAGTTAGTATTCATTTCACACAATCTATACTAGACTTTCAAAAGTATTGTTTTCAAAACAAATTAAAAGTAACTTTTCAATTAGTTAAATCATCATTAGTAACCCAAGGCAGAAACTTATGTGTTGCAGATTTTTTAACTTCCGGTGCTGACTATTTATTATTTATTGATTCAGATATTGAATTTGAACCAGGCACTATTCAAGCTATGATAGACAAAGACAAAGAGCTTATATCAGCTCCATACCCATTGAAAAACATTAATTGGAAAAAAGCATTTGAAAAGATTCAAGCAGGAGATGTTAAAACATTAGAAGATCTCTCTAACGCAATCTATCAATATCCACTTAGAGTTCCAAATGAACACGATATAAGTATGCATGAAGGGATAATAGAAGTAACTCATGGTGCTACTGGTTGTATGTTAATAAAACGTAGTGTTTTTGATAAATTAATGAAAGCTTATCCTGATAAAACTATTGTTCAAAAAACAGTTATGAATGGTGAACTAGTTGATAAAGATAACCTATGGAATTTCTTTGATACTTTATACGATTCAAAGACTAAAATGTATATGGGTGAGGACTTTGCTTTCTGCAAATTATGGAAAGATATAGGTGGTAAATGCTATAGTTACGTACTAGACCCAATTACCCACGTAGGCGAATTTAAATATAGTGGAAGGTTCGCTGATGAGTTGATAATCAATAAGTAAAATGGTATTATTTACCATTTAAAGATCTTTAAGGAGAACGTTTATAAATGTTACAATTTTTACCCTATGCACTTGCCGCCTACGGAGGATACAGAGGTTATAGAGATGCTAAGAAATCTGGGGCTTCAGGAATAGGAAGATTATTATCGGCTGGTACAGGTGCCGCTATGGGCTACTATGGAGGTAAAATGATACCAGGTGTATCTACATCTGGATTTACTCCATTTACATCAACAGCTTTTGCTCAGTCCCTACCTTTTGTTGGTACACCAGCAGGTTTAACAGCAACAGGAACAGGACAAGGATTATCTGCAATGCAACAAGCACAAATTGCAAGTAGCGGAGCAGATCCAGGATTAGCATTATCTCAAATGCCAGCAGGAGGCGGAGGAAGCCCAGCTGATTCAAGAAGTTTTTTACAAAAAATGTTTTATAAAAAAGATGCACCATCAGAAGTAGATCCATTAAAATTATTTGCAGGTGTATCTGGACTAAGTTATGCATCAGGTGCTTTTGAACAAGGGCCAGTAGATATGTATCAACCTACATACAATATAGCTTACAAAGAATTTGCAGAGAAAAGACCTAACTTTAAATATATAGATCCACAAACTGGTGATGAAAAAAATTACGAAAAAATTTACATACCTGAAGGTAATGTTGAAGGCAATCCATATCAAATGGTTAAATCTAGATTAAGAGAAGGTGGGTTAGCTGAAATAAAAAAATTTAATGAGGGTGGTATTAATTATTTACCATCAAAAACATCTCATGACGAGTATGATTCTAACAATTATATTAGAGCAACTGGTTATGTAGAGGACGGATCCGGAACAGGAGACAAAGACGAGGATACGATGTTAGCTCAATTAGCAGACGGAGAGTTTGTAACAAGAGCAGACGGTGTATTAGGTGCTGGTTTAATAGCTGGAGCAAATCCTACAAGCATGAAAGATATGCGAGAAAAAGGTGCAGCTTACTTCTATGAACAGCAAAAAAGATATAAAAGAATTTTTGACTTAATAGGAGAAGCACGTGGCACGAGCAGCAAAAAAAATTAAACCATCAGTAAATATTGTACCTGTTCTACCTAAAGACGTAGAAAGATTTTGGCCTTTAGCTGAATTTATGATTAAAGAAGCGTTAATTTATTCTGGAAGATATGCAGAATCTTCTGACATATATAGTCTATTATTAAAAGATGAGGCACAACTATTTGTTATGTTTGGATCTGATGAAACAGAAGAGAATAAAGTATTTGGTATAGCTGTAACAAGAATAGGTTCTATGCCTAATTACGATCAGTTAGAAATTATTATATGTACAGGTAAAAGAAGAGAGCTATGGGAAGATAAAATTGTAGATCATATAACTAACTTTGCTAAACAAAACAAATGTAAAAGACTTTGCATTTGGGCAAGACCTGGTTGGGAAAAAGTTTCCAAAAAATGGGGATGGAAGAAAAAACACGTTCAACTAGTAAAGGATATTAAATGAGTTTTGTAAGTAATTTATTTGGTGGAGGCGGTGGAGCACCAGCATCAACTCCTGCATCTCAAACACAATTTGTTAGAGAAGCTCCAGGTATAGAAGAAAGAAAACTTGAGTTGATGGATATAGCGAGACAAGTTTCTCAAGATCCTATAAAATTACCTAGTATACAAGTTGCCGGACAGGGTATTGGATCAGCTTTACAACAACAAGGACTAACGGCTGCCGGAACAACAGGTGCGGGTGCTGGAACTGTTAACCAAGGTATAGCACAAGTATTAGGTGCAGCAGCTCCTGTAGGTCAATCACAAATAAATCAATTTTTAAACCCTTATCAATCTTATGTTACTGATGAAATTGGAAGACAAGGACAAATGATGCAAAATCAACTATCAGCACAGGCAGTTAATCAAGGTGCCTTTGGTGGAGGACGTGAGGGTGTTCAACAAGCAGAATTACAAAATAGAATTTTGGAAGCTCAAGGTAGAGCTAATGCTCAAGGATTTGGAACTGCATTAGGTGCAGCTCAAAGACAACAACAATTAGGTATGGCTGCTGGTCAACAATTAGGAAACTTAGGTGCTGGTCAACAACAAATGGCTCAGTCTGATATACAACAATTAATGGGTGCTGGCGGAATTCAACAGCAATTAGCTCAACAAGCACTTGATGCACAAAGACAAACTACTTTACAACAACAATACGAGCCTTACCAAAGAGCAGAGTTTCTTGCAAACTTATATGCTGCAGGGCCTAAATCACAGTCTGGAATTACGATGACAACACAACCTGGCACAAGTCCATTAGCACAATCTATCGGAACAGGATTAGGAGCATTCACGGCATACCAAGCTGGACAACAACAATAGGAGGATTAATGTCAATTAATAATGTTTTAAATCGTCCTATTTTTAGAAAACAAGCTTTACGTAAAGGTCATCTTAAAGTAATCAAAGCGAATACTGGTACTTATACAGGAAGTTATCTTCCATTAGATCCAAGAACATCAACTCCTAAAGGCCCTGGTTTTTTTTCAAAGCTAGGTTCTGATATAGGTGGAGTAGCAAGAAATATTAAAGACCCAAGATTTTTAATTAATGCTCCTTTTGGTATGGGTGGTGCTACTACTAGAACTGCAGGAGCATTTGGGTTGTACCCTTTAATTGGTGAAGCAACAAGAAAATTAGGAATGACAGGCGTTGGAAAAGATGTTGCAGATTTAGGTATATCTGCAGCGTTATCAAGAAATCCATATGCTGTTGGTGCGGGATTATTATATGGTGGTTATAGAGCAGCACGTCCTGTTATCGGAAGAGGAGTAGATTTAATTAAAGAAAGACCACTAGGTACAACTGCATCTAATGCAAGTTTTATGCCTGGTATTGAAGGTGTGTTAGGTAAACCAATTAATCAAGTATCCCTAGAAGAAATGGTTAAGAATAATCCTAAAGGAAGACCAATAAATAAACCGGGTGAAAGAAATAAAATAGCATCAGGAAGAGGTGCAGGAGATAAAGAAACTGCTGTTGGATATAAACCATTTGATGATGCTGTTGCAGGAGTTACAGATAATTTAACTGTACCTGATAATATGTCTGAATTACCTGGAGAGCCTACAGTTGATCTAACTAAAGTAGTAAACAACATCGCACCAGTGCCACCGGAAACAGGTATTACTGCAGATGCTCCACCACCTCAAAAGGATACTAAACTTGCAAAAAAAGAAACACAAGAAACTGAACAAAAGCCAGGTGGAACACAATCTGCTGGTGACATTGTTACATCAGCAAATGAAAATTTAAACCAACCAACTAGAATAACTTCTGCAGATGGTGCACAAGTTACAGATGATATTATTGAAAGAGCAAGAAAAATAAGAACAGAATTAATGCAAGGTCAATCATCGCAAGCTAAACTTGTATTCTTAGCTAACTTAGCTTCTGGATTAATGTCTGGTACTACAAGCAAAGCTGGTATTGGTGGAGCTATGGAAGTATTTGGTAGAGCTTTAGGCCCAGCTGTAAATAATTATGCAATGATTAAACTTAAAGAAAATGAATTACAAAATGAATTTATGCAGAGTGCATTAGAGATTGCTTCTGATGAAATGGATAGAAAAAACAAAGCTTATGAATATCCTGAAGGAGACCCAGGTGTTGTTCAATTTTTTAACGAAAATGGAAAAACGGTTAACATGACAGGAATTAGATTAAAAGATGGTACAGTACAAGTAGCTATGCCAGGACAGTATGATCAAAATGGAAGAAATGTTTATAGAACAATTCCACCAGGACAATACAATAGATTTGCAAAAAATGATGAATTAGCTAAACCACAAATAGAATTGTTAAAAGAACTAGAAGGTAAGTACAGAGCTTATGCATTAGGACAAAAATCAATTAATATTCTTAGAGAGTTTCAAGAAAAAGGTGAAACTGGAGCAGGGCCAGTTGGACGATTCAATTTATTTAGTCAAAGATTAGGAAGTGCGTTTGAAGATATTACAGGAAGAAAAATGTATGACTCTGCAGAAGCAGCTAATGAAAGATTACAGTTTGAAAGAGATAAATTAATAAATGACTTAATGGTTGGAGAAAATTTAGAAAGAAAACAAGCTGAGAAAAAAGTAGACAGTTTACTTGGAGACTCAGTTGTTAAAGATAAAATTATGAAAGCTATCCAACAAGCTACTGGTGAAGAAGATAAACAGAAACTTTCTCAATTAGCTATTAACGAAACGGTGATGGTTTACGCGTTAGCGAACTCATTAAAATCAAAAGACCGTTTAACAGAAAAAGATATTAAGATGGCTAAAGAACTTGTAAACATCTTCCCATTATTAAGAGGTCAAAGAGATGTAATTAGAGATTTATCATCAGTAAATAATACAATCCTAGGAGATATACAATCTTTAGAAAATCAATGGAGAGATGGATTACTTGGAGAAACTGGAACATTAGATAATTTCAAAAGAAAATATGGAATTACTTCAGGAACAGGTGATCAACCAGAAGAATTAACAAACCCATTCACTGAAAAATCAACTAAAGAATTATTGGAGATGTTCTAATGGCTACATCAATAAAAGCATTACAGAAAAGTTTAGATGACAAAAGTTTAGATCCATCTAGACTATCAAAAGAACAAAGACAAATTATAAATACTTTAATTGAAAGAGGTGATCTTAAAGGCCCATCAATGGGCGAACTACAATCACAAAGAAATTTTGCTGCTAAAAATATAGCAAGAGAAGAAGAATACCTTAAAGATCCAATTGCGGCAGCTTTAGCAGCAGAAGATAATCCTTACTTTGTAAAAGGCAGACCAACTGCAGAATTAGCAGGTGACCTATCAGGATCAATTGCACCATACTTACTAATGAGAAAAAAAATATATGGTGCCGCTAAATCAGGAAACTTATGGCAAAAAGGCCCTGGCTTCTTTAAGAAAGCTGCAGATAAATTAGCAGATAAGATGCCTGGTAGATTAAAATTATTTGGTGGTGCTCTTAAATTACTTGCAAGAGTAGCTGATGCTCCAGCTAAAGTAGTTAAAAGTCCATTAGGTAGAGCTGAGTTATATTCAGTTATGGGAGGTACAGCAGGTGCTGGTGTAGGTTCTGTTACTTATGATGTATTAAATGAACAAGCAGGAACTTTAATTGCAAGTACAATTACAGATGAGTTTGCAGATATACCTCAACAAAAAATAGATAACGATATTTTATTAAATGCTGCAGATGCAACTAAGAACGCTTTAATGTGGAACGCAGGAGCTGCTGCACTTACACCATTTATTTCAGGGCCAATAGGTAAATTAGGTTCTAAATTATTTGGCACTAAAGGTGCTAAGGCAAAAGAGTTGGCACAATATGCAAGAGATAAAGGATTACCTTTACCACTTAACACTGCGATTGAAGATGGAGTTTTATCTGGTGTAGGTAAAGATTATTTTAAAACAGTTGGTGTATTTCCATTTATATCTGGTATTGGAAGAGAAGCTTTACAAGGTGCTGAACAAGCTGCAGGTAAACAATATTTAAATTCATTAGCAAAATTTGCACCTATCATGAAAACATCCGCATTATCTTCTTCTATTTATAATCAAGCAGCTAAAGTATTTGCTGATAGATCTGCATTAATTGGAGCTAAGTATAAAGCATTTGATACATTAGCTGAAACAGTTGGTAACCCTAAAGTTATTCCAATGGAAAATTTAAAAAGAATATCATCAGAATTTTTAGATCAAAATAGACAAATGTTTCCTGATATGAATAGATTTATATCTGATGGTGTTAATCCACAAAAGATAAATGAAATTTTAAAAATGTCAGGTGATCCACTTAATCTTTTTATGCAAGCAGTAAAAATGATGGGTGATGAAATGATTACTCCTAAACAATATGGTGGTTTAATGAAAATGATGAACCGAGCTATTGAAGGAACACAATATCAAAATATAAGAGCTTCTGTATTTGGGTTAAGAGAAGCTATGGAAAATGATTTAAATTCATTTGGTGCAAAATTAACAAAAGATACTTTTTTAAAAGATGAAGGTATTAAAACTGCGTACGAAGAAATGACTAAAGGCCAAGGTAAAGAAGTAGCAGAATCATTTTTAAACAACAACTTAAGAGATGCTGAACAACTTTATGCTAAATTATATGATGCTAATGCAACCTTCTCTGCATCTATGGGTTTTTTAAAGAAAGCAGGTGGTCTTGTAGGTAAAATGAGAGGGTTTGATCAAAATTTATTTACATCACAAGGTGTAAATGGAATCTATGGAATGCAAAGATTTCCTAGAGATAAGATGTTTCAAACTATGGAAAGAGATGTGTTTGCATCTAACTCACCTGAAGCTATTGAACAATTCAAAGTTATTATTGGAGCTGCAGGGCCTAAAGCTTCTGAAAACGGAAAAAGATTATTTGAAGCTGCTAAAGCAAGATATATGTTTAATGCATTCTTAGGATCATTTGATTCAGCAGGAAGTCCAGCTGCACAATCAATCTTTAAAGATGTTGTTGGTGAATCACTTGGTGTTAAAGCAGGAACTGAATATGCACAAGATGCTATGAGAGCAATAGGTTCAGAAGCTATGGAAGCAAGAAGAGGTTTTAGTATAGATGATGTAAAACTAAACAATGGTATTTATGATTTAAGTCAAATTAGATTTAGTCCAAAAGACTTTGCTGATTTTAATATAAACAAATTTATGAACAAGTTAGGTGTAGGAGAAGCTACAGCAGACTTAGGTAGAGCTAAAATGGCTAGCTTACTAGGTAAAGATGGTGCTGAAGATTTCTTTAAATTCGCTAACTATATGAAAGCAGTTTCGGATGTACCTTTATCCGATACATCTACCTTCTTACAGAGAAGAATGACACTCGGGTCATTTGGATCTGTAGCTGGTGGTATGTTTGTAGGTGCGGGTATGTTTGCAGTAAATCCTTTCGCTCCTGCAATATTTTTATTATTAGCTAGACGTGCTGGTAAAATGTTAACAGACCCTACTGCATTAAGATATATGAATGATGCATTAGGTGTAGATGAATTAGTACAAGGTCTTAAAGGAAAAGGTATAGGAGTAGATGGTAAATTTAAAATAAGAAGTATCAATCCTAAATTAACAGCTGCAGGCTTAACTCAGAAAAGAGAAGCGTTTGCAAGACTTTCAAACTATATGGCTGATGAAGATAAAGATTTACCAAGGGTAAATCCTAAAGATGTAGATCCTAAAGCTATTCAAGAAAAGTTATTAAATATGTCATACAATATTGAACAACCTAGATACGATGATAAAACAATACCAAAAGATACACTTGAAGCTATGTTTGCTCAAGATTTTACAAAAAGCTCGGGTAACGTTAATACAGATAATCAAATGGTAGACTATGTTAAATCAACTATGGTTAATCAGGAAGCTGTTGAAATTGATCAAGCAGCTAGAGATGAAGAAGCTGATCAAGCAGGTATAACTGATGATATGGAGTTAGCAGATGTTGGACAAGCTGTTAATAATAATCAACAACCTATGATAGCACCGGCTACCGGACAAGTAGATGCTAATCAATTTCAAGCATTATTTCCTAACGATCCAACAGGAGCTGCAATAGCACAAAGAGGAATTAAACGTGGCTAGAAAATCTGCATTAAATAGAATAGATAATCACGAAAAGATTTGCAGATTAATGCAAAAGCAGACTTTTGATAGAATTGATAGAATGGAACAAAGAATAAATAGAATAGAAAAGATTATTGTAGGCGGAATGTTTGCAATATTTATGGCTGTACTTTCCAATCATTTGTAGTATGAATGACTAATGGAACTAGTCAGAAAATATCCCTATAAACATTATAATAGATTTTCAGATACAACCGGGCGTAAATATTTAGTTGGTGAAGCTAAAGTACCTTCAGTAACTACAATCTTAGGTGCTACTAAAGATCAAAAGTTTTTAGACAACTGGAGAAGACGTGTGGGTAATGAAGAAGCAGATCGTATAATGAGACAAGCTAGTTCTATTGGAACTGAGATGCACCAAGTATTAGAATATACATTAACAGGACAAGGTTATTATAATGATACCCCTGAGGGAACAAAACCTAGAATGATGGCTAAAATTATTTTAGATAATATTAAGTTATCTGAAGTATGGGGTAATGAAGTTAGTTTAGAATATAAAAATTTATTTGCAGGAACATGTGATTTAGTTGCCATGGCTTATGATAAACCATCTATCGTTGACTGGAAACAAGCTAACAAATTTAAAAAAGAAGAATGGGTAGAAGATTATAAATTACAATTGGGTGCTTATTATTTAGCACACACATTAAACTACGGTCCTATAGAACAAGGAGTTATATCCATCTGTACAAGAAATCTACAATACCAAGAATTTAAATTATCTGAAGCCGACCTTAAAGAGTACGGTGAAAAATTCTTAGAACGTTTAAATACTTTTACTGAGTTGCAAAATAAGCAATAGTCAGCAAAGCTATTTCTATTAAAATTATACTTTCAATCATATTAACCAACTTTTTAATTCTTCTTCTCCTAATGTTTTTGCAGCAACTCTCCCTTTATTTGTTAATGACTTCATGATAGCCTCATCTAATGTACCACGTGCTACAATATCAATATAAACAACAGTTCCTTTTTGGCCCATTCTATGAGCACGGTCTTCTGATTGCATACGCACTTCTAAATTATAATTATTAGAATAGTAAATAACTGTATTGCAAGCAGTAAGTGTAAGACCAAAGCCACCAGTTGTAGGGTTACCCACAAAGAATCTTGTCTTGTCATCTTTTTGAATTCTACGTATTGCTTCTTGTCTATCTTCTACTGAAGTAGCACCATAGATACTTACTACAGAATCTTCACCATATTTGTTTTTAAGAAACTGTATAATTTCTTCTAGGTTGTGGATGTAGTTGGCCCAGATAATAACTTTACCATCTGTTTCTTCAAGAATATCTTCCAACGCTTGTAGTTTATGATTGTGCAAGTTAAGTATTTTACCATCATCATCTTTAGTAAACCCATTACAAACCTGATGCAGTTTAATAATTTCAGTAAGTTTATTAGAAAAACTAATAGTGCTATCCTCAACTATAGCTAGAGCATTGATTCGCAGCTTTTCATATATTCTTTTAGCCTCACCTTCTAATTCAATATATCTTTTCTGCCTTACTTTAGGTTCTAGATCTAAACATTGGTCTTTACGAACCCTAGAAGAAAAGCCTTTTAGTTTATTTTCTAGCTCTTGTAAGTTTTTGTAATATTTTGGGATACTAATATATCTACCAGAACCCACTGGAATATCACCCATTTCAGCATATCTGTTTCTGAATGTTAAGTAGCTGCTAAAGCCTAAAAGTTGTGGATTTAAAAATTGACATTGTGTATATAGATCCAATGGAGATTTTGTTATTGGCGATCCTGTTAGTATACGCCTTATGGCGGATAGTGTTCGTAGTTTTAATATGTTTTTTGTTCTTTTTGCTGTTCGGTTCTTTATGGTTGTGGATTCATCCAACACTACCATATTTTGGGGTCTTTTAGATAAGTAATTAACACAAGCATCAAAACCTCTCTTAGTAGATAAAGCCTCTACATTAATAAGAAAGATATTTAATAATTTAGTTTTATCTTTATTTTTTTTATCTATATTCCATCTGTAAATATAATATTCAACTTCATCAGGTAAATGTGTTTCTATTTCTGTTTGCCATACTGTATAAACTGATTTAGGTGCAATAATTAAACACGAATCAATTTTATTTTGTAAATACAACCAAGCAATGTTATCAATAGTAACTTTAGTTTTGCCTGTGCCCATTTCCATAAAGTAAGCAAACTCAGATTTATGTGCAGATATCTTAAGTGCTTCCCTCTGATGTTCATAGGGTTTTGTTTTGTACGGGTATTTCCACATCGAACAAATTAATAAACTTTCTTCTTGCATTGGTCAACAATTTATTTATAAGCGTTTCCAGGAGGAATAAATATGGATATCGAAAAAATGTCAAAAATCGACATAGATCAGGATCAGATTAAATCTATTTCTGATCAGTGTCAAAAACTTAGCGGTCTCCAACTCCAAATCGAACAGCGTGAAGAAGAAATCTCAAAACTAAAATCTCAAGCAAGAGATTTAGAAGAGAGAACTATTCCAGATATGATGCAAGAAGCAGGTGTGTCTTTGCTTAAACTTAAAGATGGTTCTACTGTAGAAGTAAAACCTTTTTATGCAGCTAAGATTCCTGAGTCTAGGATTGAAGAAGCCTTCAGTTGGTTGAGAGGTAATGGTCATGAAGATTTAATTAAGAATACTATTACTACTCAGTTTAGCAGAGGCCAAGACAATCAAGTGTCTGAACTTATAAGTGTTTGTGAGAAGTTTGGTTTCAACTATAATCAAAAACAAAAAGTTGAACCGATGACTCTTAAAGCATTTGTTAAGGATCAAGTTGAACAAGGTAAAGAAATACCCTTCGATATGTTTGGAGTGTATATCGCTAATAAAACTAAAATAACTAACAAAGGATAAGTATGAATAACGGTGAAAAAACAACGAAAGACGTTGAAGTAATAGCTAAAAAAGGAGGAGCTTTAGCTGCAGTAAATTTAGAACAATTTGCTGATACTGGCTTTGATAATGTTGATGCTAAATCAGTAGCATTACCATTTTTAAAAGTGCTAGGACAATTATCTCCTCAAGTAACACAAGGTGATAGTCAGTTTATCGAAGCTGCTAGACCAGGTATGATTTATAATACTGTAACGAACCAACTTTATAATGGTCAAAATGGTATTACAGTTATACCTTGTTATTATAAATTAGAGTATATCGAATGGAAAGACAGAGACCAAGGTGCAGTAGCACCAGTAAATGTTTATCCTGCAACATCAGACATCATGTCTAAAACAACAAGAGATGATAATGGTAAAGATAGACTTGAAAGCGGCAACTATGTAGAAGAAACAGCTTCTCACTATATTTTAATATGTGAAGATGGTTCTCAATCAACTGCATTGGTTACTATGAAATCCACTCAAAGAAAAAAATCTAAGAAGTGGAACTCTATGATGATGTCTTTAAGACAGAAAAAAGCTGATGGTAAAGGTTTCTTTAAACCTGCTCCATTCACGCAGCAATATAAAATGCGAACTGTTTTAGAGAAAAATCAGTTAGGATCATGGTATGGCTGGGAAATAGAACATATTGGCCCTGTGGCTGATAAGACTGTTTTAGAAGCAGCATTCGGCTTTTACGAGACTTGTAAAAAAGGATCAGTAAAAGTTAATCATGGAAAAGAAGAACAACAGGAAAAAACACCCTTCTAATCTATGAGTCTACTTGACAAAACCTTGGAAGAGTTTGTACAACTCTTCCAGGGCTCATCTACATATTTTGGTGCATCTCAGCCTATAGGAAGTAAAAAACCGAACGGCAAAAATGAATTCAAACATTGGGTTGAACCAAAACCAATGACGTTAGATCATTGGAAACAACATTTAAAAGGAGAAGCATACTATGGAAGCGTTCCAATTAGAGATGATAATACATGCTCTTGGGGGGTCATCGATGTTGATCGTTATAATATACAGCATAAGGACGTTATATCGGTTATACGGAAAAGACAGTACCCACTCATCCCGTTCAGATCGAAATCCAACGGATTACACTTAGTATTATTTATTGATGGAGTCGTTGCTGCATCAGCAATGCGTAAGAAACTAATAGAGATAGCCTCAGACTTAGGAATCAACGACACAACAACAGATATTTATCCTGCTCAAGATGAAGTAGATCTATCTCCTGAAAAATGGGATGAAAAAAGAAAAGGTAATTTTGTAAACTTACCATATCAAAAAGCACATATGACAACTCGTGTTGCTATGGATGACAATGGCAACGGAATTAAAATAGAAAATTTATTTGAATTTGTAAAACCTTACAGATTAAAACCAGCAGACTTTAAAAAATTAAAAATATTTCAAGATGATGAAACTAAAGATTACCCACCTTGCGTAATTAACTTTATGAAAAACAGAGTACAAAAAGGTGAAGGTAGGAATGATGCTATGTTTAATGTAGCAGTATTAGCAAAAAAAATAAATCCTGATCCAGTTATGTATGAAGATTGGACTAGAAATATGATGACTAAAGTTTGTTCAGAAAACTTACATCCTAAAGAGTTGCAAAATATTTTTAAAGGTGTAGAAAATAAAGAATATGCGTACAAATGTAAAACGTCAATCGCTAGAATGCACTGCGTATCATCTACTTGCGTTAAGCGTAAGTTTGGGATTGGAACTAATGAAGCGTTACCCGAAGTAGGAAAACTTTTAAAAGTTAATTCTTACCCTGAACCTTATTGGATATTACCTATTCAAGGTAAATCAATTAGATTATCTACTAAACAATTATATCAACAGCAGCTATTAGGGGAAGCATTGCTTAATTATGATATAGTTTGGCGTACTTTAAAGCCTTCTAAACGAGACCCTGACCCTTACAGAGATTGGCTAGAAGAGTTAATATCTAACAAACAAGACATGGAAGGATTTGATGCAGCAGAAGAAATGGGCGATGTATTTAATTCTAGAATGTCTAGGTTTTTGGAAGATGTTGAAGATACAACTGAGTTTGACCAAATTGATAACGGTAATATTTGGAAGGATGATTCTGAGATGAGATTTAAATTAGAAACATTTAGACAATTTATTAAAAAAATGGGTTATAACTGGTCAGAAAAAGATTGTACTAAATTTTTAGAATCGGGAGGTGCTAAACCTAAAAAGAAATTTCAAGCTATTGATAGCAGACATTGGGTTGTAGCATTACCAAAACAAATGGAACACAAAAATAAAAATGTCAAATTTACTAAAGCAAAAGCTGCATGGGAAGACAGTTAAAATATTTGGCCCTCCAGGGACAGGTAAAACTGAGAACCTTTTAAAACGAGTACAAAGATACTTACGACAAGGTTATTCACCTGATGAAATATGTTATATATCATTTACTAACAAAGCTGTTGACGAATGTGTAAGTCGTGTAAGAAAAAAATTTAAAGAGTATGATGAAGATGACTTTAAATATTTTAGAACCATACATAGTTTAGCAAGACAACAATTTGCAGAGATTCCTGTACTAGATCCTAAAGTGGATATGATTACGTTTCATACACAATATGGAACTGTAAAAGTAAATTTTAAAGAAGGTCATGATGAGCAAAAAGTTTATAACAATTGGTCGCTACAAATTTATGACAGAGCTAGAAACATGAAAGTAGATCCTGTGTGGCTGTACAAACAGCAGCCAAGAAAAGCTGTAAGGTTGCAGCAATTCAAATCTATTATTGCAGGTTATGAAGAATTTAAAACTATGGAGTTAGAAAACGGACAACGGACACCGGACAGATTAGATTTTACTGATATGATACAAAAATTTATTGATGATGGTTTATCAATACCTTTTAGAGTCTTAATGGTAGATGAAGCTCAGGATTTAACACCTTTACAATGGGACTTGGTTGTTAAGTTAGCGGCACAAGTACATAGAGTTTATCTAGCTGGAGATGATGACCAGGCTATTTATGAATGGAATGGTGCAGATGTAGAACACTTTCAAACTTTTCCAGGTCGTAAAGTTATATTAAAAAAATCTGTAAGACTTAATAAAAATGTACATTTCTTTTCTAAATGTATTTTAAATTCTATGGGAGATAATAGAATAAAAAAAGAATTTATATCTAATGGTAAAGAGGGATCTATTCATAGATGGAATGGATTAAAAAAAGTACCTTGGGACATGGAAGGATCTTGGATGGTACTTGCTAGAATAAACGATGTAAAAAAAGAATTGCAGCACGAAGCAAGAAATCTTTCACTATATTATCAAGATGTAAAAGGTAATAGATCATTTGATACTAATCAATTTTTAGCTATTGAGTATTGGAATAAAATTAATCAAGGTGGATCTATAACAAGAGAAGAAGCAACAGTAATGTATGAGTTTCTTTTAAACATAGATCACGGCTACCGGTCAGCGGACAGCAAAAAATGGAGCTTTGCTCATCCGAATCAGGTGTTTAATTTTGACGAATTACATTTGAGGTGTGGTATGAGAGATCAAAAAAGCAGCTGGGAAGATGCTTTTAAAAGAAAATTTAAGGAAAAAGATAAGTTGTATTTTAAAAAATTAATGAAAGAGGGTATAGATTTAAACTTGCCACCAAAGATAATTATAGATACTATTCACCAAGTCAAAGGCGGAGAAGCTGATAATGTAGTTTTAGCAAGTAAATGTAATTATCCTTCTCATTTTGAGAAGAAAAACTTAATGGATAAAGTAAAAGAACTTAGAGTTTGGTATACAGGTGCAACAAGATCTAAAGGTACGTTGCATTTATTAGGCACCTATCATCAATATAACTTTCCATTAGGTAAATACTTTAAACTTTACGAGGCAAACTATGTTTAGAAAATTAATAATACAAGCACTAGGAGATAAATATAATGCACAAATATCTAAAGCCGAAGCTACTATAAAAATATATTTTGAAAAACCAGTAGCTATTGGTGAACATCCACAACACGTTGACGAATGCGATAAGTTAATAAATGAAATAGCTCAAGCACAAGAAAATTTAAAAATTCTAAGAGACTTTGATTATGATTGAAAAGTATATAATGAAAGGCAATATTATACCATCTAGCATATGCGATATGCTAATAGAAAGGTCAAAAGAATTAGAATGGGAAAAACATTTATGGCATAATAATAATAGAAATGAATTTCATGACAGAGATACAGAAGGGGTTGTCATTTCTTATATGCCTGATGATTTGTGTGGGTTGCTGCATCCTCTTTTACATCAATTGATTAGAGAATATCAAAAAACATTTTGTGGCAAAACTGAAAATACAAAAAACGAATTTATAACTAAGATTACAAGACTTAGATTTAATAAATATGCTCCAGGCAGTTTAATGAAAGAACATCATGATCATATACATTCAATTTTTGATGGTAATGAAAAAGGAATTCCTATATTAAGTATAGTGGGTAATTTAAATGATGACTTTGAAGGATCAGAATTTATATGTAGAGACAAGAGAGTAGCTATGAGTAAGGGTGATGTTATTATATTTCCATCTAATTTTATGTTTCCACACAGAGTAACTAATTGTTTAAAAGGTGAACGAATTTCATTCGTAGGATGGGGGTATTAATGACACATAAAGATATGTTCAAGGGAGCTACTTATGATTCTTTAGAAAAGCAGGTAGGCGGGAATCACTACTCTAAAATGAAGATTCAGCCCGCAGAATTTATTAATGAAAATAAACTTTTATTTGCTGAGGGCAATGCAATTAAGTACATTTGTAGGCATCAGTCAAAAGGCAAAGAAAAAGATATCCAAAAGGCCATACACTATTTAGAAATGATATTAGAAAGAGATTATTCGTGATGCAATTATGTATATCTCTAGGATTTATATTTATAATATTTGGGTTAATATTGCTGCTATTAATTAAATGGAATAACGAACGTGCTTGATTTTTTTGATATACCACCTGAAGTATTTCAAAGTTTAAAAAGTATCGCAAATGATACTAGTTCTAACAAAAACGTAGATTTAGCAGGAAACATAGAAAAAGAATATGATTTGACTAAATATATACCTTTGATTGAACCCACCTTAATGAATATAATTAAGGATCCTAAAACAAATTCAAGTAATCATTTAAAAACAGTTAAAATAACAAAACATTTAAAACTTAAACAACAAGATTTTTGGGTAAATCATATGCACAAACATGAATTTAATCCTGCTCATTCACACTCAGGTATATTTAGTTTTATATTATTTATACAAATACCTTTTTTAATCCAAGATGAAATGAATAATCCTAAGTCAAGAAATAGTAATTCACCTCTATCAGGATTTTTACAATTCATACATTTAGACCAAGCAAGTCGAGGAGGTATTACTGAACATAACATACCTGTCGACAAGACTTACGAAGGAAAAGGTTTTATATTTCCAGCTTTTTTAAAACACTCTGTATATCCATTTTATACTTCTGACTTACCAAGAATTACTATGTCAGGAAATATTTATGCAGTGTAAAAAAATCTTTTGCAAATCAATTAATAAAAGTTATAAGTAATAATAATAAATGACCCATCAATTAAATTTTATTTATAATGATTCAGATTGGATATGTCCTGCTGAATACCCTGATTTGTCTAAAGCCACAGAAATTGCAATAGACTTAGAAACTAAAGATCCAAATATAAAAACTAAAGGAGCTGGATGGGCTACCTTTGATGGTGGCATAGTTGGTTTTGCAGTAGCTGCACTGGGCCAACAATGGTACTTTCCAATTCAACATGATGCAGGTGGTAATATGGATTTAGCTATAACAACTGCATGGATGCAGGATATTCTTAAAACTCCTGCTACTAAAATATTTCATAATGCAAGTTACGATGTCGGTTGGTTGTTAGTAAATGGTTTCGAGATTAAAGGTAAGATTGTAGATACTATGATAGCTGCAGCAATAATAAATGAAAATAGATTTAGTTTTAGTTTAAATGCATGTGCTAAAGATTATTTAGGTGAAGTTAAAAATGAAACATTCTTAACTGAAAAAGCTAAAGAGTGGGGCATAGATCCCAAGGCTGACATGTGGAGATTACCTGCGGGTTATGTTGGTCATTACGCTGAACAAGATGCAGGTTTAACTTTGAGACTATGGGAAAGATTAAAAGGTGAAATTGTAAAACAAAATTTAAGTGATGTGTGGGAAATGGAAATGGAGCTCCTGCCTATACTTATTGATACTAGACGTAGAGGTATTAGAGTTGATGAAGAAAAAGCTCACTTACTAAAAAAAGAATTTAAGAAAAAAGAATTTGAAGTATTAGATAAAATAAAACAAGAGACAACTCACAGTGTAGACATTTGGGCTGCACGAAGTGTAGCTCAGGTGTTTGATAGAATAGGTGTGGAGTACCCACGGACACAGAAAACCGGAGAACCAAGCTTTACACAAAACTGGTTAGTAAACTGTAATAACCCGATAGCACAACTAATAAGACAAGCAAGAGAAATAAATAAATTTCATTCAACATTCATAGACTCCGTATTAAGATATACGCACAAAGGCAGAATCCATGCAGAGATAAATCAATTAAGATCAGATCAGGGTGGGACTGTATCTGGACGATTATCTTATTCTAATCCAAACTTACAGCAGATACCAGCCCGTAACAAAGAAATGGGTGATAAAATTAGAAGTTTATTTTTACCTGAAGAGGGTAGACAATGGGGTAGCTTTGACTACTCACAACAAGAACCAAGATTAGTAGCTCACTACGCTGCATCTATAGACGCAGGATTTGATGGTGCTGATGAATTTATAGAAGCCTACCAAAATGAGTCAGCAGACTTTCACCAAATAGTTGCTGATATGGCAGGTATATCTAGAACTCATGCTAAGACGATCAATTTGGGTCTTTTCTATGGTATGGGTAAAAACAAATTAGCCACAGAATTAGGTATTGATAAAGATGCTGCAGATAGATTGCTGCAAACATATAACAGTAGAGTACCATTTGTTAAGAAATTAGCCGCAGAAGTGTCTAACAGTGCTTCTAAATATGGCTTTATTCGGACTATAAAGGGCCGTAAATGCCGTTTTAACATGTGGGAGCCCTCTACCTTCGGAATGAATAAGGCGATGGACTACGAGGCTGCTAAGGCTCATTATGGAAATAACATACGTAGGGCATTTACATATAAAGCTTTAAACAGATTAATTCAGGGGTCAGCAGCTGATCAAACTAAAATGGCTATGATTCAATGCTACAAAGCAGGATATAAACCTTTATTACAAATACATGATGAATTATGTTTTTCTATTGATAAGGAAGAAGATATTAAACATGTTAAATCGATAATGGAAAACGCAGTCGAAAATCTTAAGGTTCCTTCTAAAGTAGATATTGCACTTGGAGCTTCTTGGGGTGAGGCAAAAGAATAAATACTAATCGTTCATTTTAATTGAAGTATTAAAAGAGATAATAATTTTAGGATCATCAAACAAATTTACTGGAGACTTGTGCCACCAATAAGAGGGTATAGTTAAGATCTGTCCTTCCATTACATCAAAAGATTTTAGCTGCTCAATATGTTTAACAGTTGTTTTAACTTCTTTGTTTGGCATAGATAAATAATAAATATTTGTAAAGTGAACGCCTCCATGAATATGCCATACATGAAAATCATTTTTTTCATACCATTGGAACCAGGCATTGTGTAAACCAATTTTACTTTTAATCTTATCTTCAAAGTCTAATTTAAATTCATGATAAATATTTTTTAAAAAATATTCTCTCCACTCAATAACCATACCCGCAGGTAAATTATAATCAGTGTGTGAAATTTGATCTATTTTATTTTGTGGTATCAATCTCATTTTATCAATGAGAATTGGTTTATGTACTATGTGTTTAGGTACATTATAAATCCAGTTATCTTTTATTACTGACTCTTCCTGCATAACTTCGATGTCTATTTTTCCAATTTAATTTTAACTTTAAAACTTTATCTTCTAGCCCATGACAAATAGTTATTAAATGACCATTCTTGGTATCAGTAATCCAATATTTTTTGTAATTATTTATAACAATTGTTTTAACCATTAGTTTAAACTTCTATCTATTTTCTTTTCAAATTTATAATTATTAATTTTTAAATCCTGACATATGTCATCTAAGGTATGCCACAAATCTCTTTCACTCTTTTTTAATTTATTAAAACTGCCCAACATCATAGCTTTAGATGCAAGTAATTGTTCAAGAATTTTTACTTCTTTGATAGATAAAAACATTTTAACACCTTTGACTTTTTTTTGAGACATAGATGCCCTACACTTTATATAGAAAAAAGTAAATGTGCTAGTTTTATTTAACTAGCTATATCGTAAAGACCACTTTTAGCGTCTTCAACACTTTGATCATTAATCTTAGTTTTAAGACCTTTGATCTTTATATCGATCCACTTCATATCAGGTGTTACCCGACCCTGCTGCAATGCCTGTGATGCCCACTTGGATTCCAGCTGAAGTTTTTCCGATATTAACTTTTGTAGTTGCATCTCGGTCAACCTCCTCGAAGGTTATGAACAAATGGTTAGGAATATGAAAACCAGCACCTTCATGTTCTGTTACATCTCCTGAGTCAACCTTCTTTGAAAACGTCTCAAGAGCGGCCTTATCGTTCTCAGCCTCAAGCATCTCATCAATATATATATTTTTGTAGTTTGCTTGGACGCGATATAGCTTCATGGGTATTATATATCAAAATTGGTAGTTATTGCAAGACTAAGCATTGTCAAGCTCTCGACACTCAAATCTTATAGCTAATTTATCCCTGTTTATTGTATCTAGACCATAATTTTCATCATTTGCTAGCTCTTTTAAGCTTTTTTGAGATAAAGCATAACCTGCAATTGCACAATCGTAATGAGTTTTAAACTGATATCCAGGTATAAAAGGTTCCACGCATTTACCTGTGATCATACTGCACAAATGTAATACTAAAATAAACTTCATTTTCCTATATTATCCTATCTTATTTAATCCTTGCAATTTACATTAAAATATTTATATTGTAAACATGTTTATAAAAAGGAGAATATCATGATCAACATAAAATTGAAATCTAGTAGCGACACTTTTGTTAACTGGATAAAAGAAGTTGATGAAATTCTGAGTACAACTCAGATAACAACAATAGATGGTCAACCTATGGAATATAGTGAAGACCACTTTCAAGAACAAATGCGTAGGTTGCAGCAGTGTTCTATGAATTTCGACATGCATCCTATCTATCCGATTAATGAGCAAGTCGCGATGGATTTAATACATTGCCACATAAAGGGGAAACAAGATAATGATGATAAATCAATTTTTTAAGTTTGTACTTTTGTGTGCAATATTAGTAATACCACCTAAGATTTTTATAATGTTAGTTGGGGCATTGCTCTATACAATCATATACTAAAAAAGGAGAAAATGATGACTAAAGAAGTAAAAGGTAAATATTTTGTAACAAAAGATTATGGAATATTTAAAAAATCAAAAGGTAATAGAGAAGTTGATTCTACACATGTAGATAGAATCAAAAGATTAATCGCTGAGAGAGATCTTAAAACTCCTGTTATTGTAAATAAAAAAATGGAGATCGTAGATGGTCAACATACAGCCCAGGCTAGAAAACAATTAGGCTTGGATATTTACTATGTAATTGGTGATTCTGATGATGCTTTAGATACAGCTAGGGCTAACACTGGAAAAAAGAATTGGAACTTAAACAATTTTTTAAACTTCCACTGTACAAGAGGCAAACAAGATTATAAGATCTGTGCTTCTAAAATGACACAATACGGAATGCCAGTAGCTGAAACACTAGCCCTACTTAATGGTAGAGCAACAGTTTGTAGATTGCAAACTGAAGAGTTTAAATTGGGGGACTTCTCAATTGCTGCAGGTAGACTAAGCAGGTTTGATCAAATTGCAAAAGAAATAACTTACATTGCAAAACAAATCGATCCGAATGGTAAAAAACTAAAACGACAATTGATTAGAGCATATTTAATTATGTGCAAACATCCAAAGTTTTCATTTGATAGATTAAAGTCTGCAATGAAATCTAAAGGTGGTAAATTAGCTGCAGTAACTAACAGCTCTGATTACATTGAACAATTCGATAGAGTGTACAATGGTGGATTGACTAGAGATAAAAAAGTTGATTTTCTTAAGTTTGCATTAGATCGAGACTTTGACAAGAGAGAGGCAGCGTAAGTTATGAACATTAACAAATGGAAATCCTGTGCAGTGGATATAGATTCATACTGTATAATTAGGGCCATGGGTAAAGAAGGCTTTAGAAGACCGGGTAATATGATTGCCAAATTAGTAGATGAAGAAGTTAAAAAAATCGCTAAAAAACAAGGCAAATCACCCGAATCAATGAGAGAGAATTTACTATCACAGGGCAAGAAATTGCTTAACGGGAGTGGTAAATAAACCTGCAGATTGGATGGTTAACCTTTAATCTGAGGTTGGAAAAGGGCTGGGAGACTAGCCCTTTTTTTTACTTGCAATTAAAATTTAAATCACTTAATAGTTAATAACGTATTCCTAAGCCTAAATGAAAAAGTGGGGCTTTCAAAACACTTTATTTTCACAATAACAACGAACAATTTTTTCTTTTAATTTAATTATGGAGAACAAAGTTGGCAGAAGCTATGAAAAAATCAAGTGAAGAAGCTTTAACTAAAACGCTACAACGTTTGGTTATGATATGTCCGAATAAGAGAACTTATGACGAGATAACTTCCTTGATGTTTCAATTATATTGTGGAAATGATTTTGGTTTAGGAAATTTCAATCTTTCATTCCTTGATAAAATCGAGGGGTGTTGGCGATCAGGTCGTAAAGCTGCAGCTAAGGCGAAAGGCTTAAGACTGGTTGTTAAAAATGATGCGTGACCGTAGGAAACTTCCATATCGATATCTTTTCCCATCCTGCGGTTGCGATCATTATGGATGATGAAACTTACATAGATTTTAAAGACTATCATTATAAGGTTGCGAATATGCTAGACGGTGTAAGTAAGATGCGATTCATCGATGGTATATTTGACGATTATACTGAGGTAATGACTTTCGACTCCAGCAAAAAGGAGCAAAGACAATATCGTGAATTACTCACCGAACTTGTTAAAAATTTTGGGCACTGACATGGCTTCAACTGTGACATGTACCACTAAGCCTGAGCATAAGCTCTTCCAGGCTATTATTATGCAAGCCTTTGAGGATTGTACTTCTTTTACTTATTCTAAAATTGATGCTTATAATAAGCAGGATTCGATTAATTGGTTTGTAAAAAATAGTGATGAGTTTAAGGAAATTTGTTGGAACGCAGATTTTGACCCTGAGTATGTAATGGGTGTATTTAAGAGATTGATTAAGGAAGAAAAAATTCAATACAACAGGAACGAGAAGTTATGGATGGAGTACAGAGCTAGATATGTTCAATATCGTGCAGCTAATAATAAGGAAGAGAGAAGAGAGATTAAGAAAAAAATTGATTTAATAAATGTCCCAAATGATAAAAAAGAAAGCTAAAATGATCGTAAGAGCTATAATGTTAAAAACTCACTTGGGACACATGACTATTGTACCGTATAACGTGAAAGTCTTCAAGTAAAACACCATACGTTACAACGGATACCGGAAATTCCCCTATATAGATATCTCTACCCTTTCAATAAAATAATTTGCTTGGAACCCTAAAGTGGTGTCCCTGGTGTCCCTGAAGACTATTATTCGCTAATATCAACATTTATAGACGATTCTATGGTGTCCCTGTGGTGTCCCTGTGGTGTCCCTGAGGGACACATTAAGACTATATGTGTCTTGTGGAGCAGTAAATTTTTACTTTTTCAAATAGTGTACAGAGGTCTGAAATATCTATATAGTAGAAAATATGCCAGGATTGAAAAAGAAAGAACTGAGAACAGAAGATGACTTGACTCTAAAGCAAAAGAAGTTTGTGGATATTTATGTTAAAAATTGGGGCAATATCACAAAAGCTGATGCCTTAAAAGAAGCAGGATATGAATGTAAGAATTCGAATGATTATTCAGTTATTGCTAGTAGATTAACAAACAGAAAATTGAACCCTCACGTTGTTAAATATTTAGATAAAATTTATAAGGAAGAATGTGCGAAGTATGAAGGTGATAACCTAAGACGATATAAAAGATTAGAACGAATTGCTTTAAATGCAGAAGCTGATAAACAATATGCTGCTGCTATTAACGCTGAATACAGATCTGGACAATTAGCAGGTCAGTATGTAGATAGAAGAGAAGTAAAAGTAACTGGTCTGGAGGGTATGTCACGTGAAGAGCTTGAAAAAAAACTCAAAGAGCTTTCAAATAAAATCGATGGATACAATGCAAAAACCATCGAAGTTATTGAAGACACAAAAGAGATTGAACAGGGCTAGTTGGTCTGAGTTTATTAAAATATTTAATAAAAGACACAACAGTCACTTGATGACATCACTAGGCGTAATTAATGTAAAAGTCGATGAAAAGTGATCTTTGTATTGTTGGTGGTGGTACTGCAGGTTATGTAGCTGCATTAGTTTTAAAAACAAAATATCCTCATTTAAATATTAATTTAATTAAATCTGATAAGATTGGTATTATTGGAGTAGGAGAAGGTAGTACACCTCATTGGGATACTTTTATTAAAACCGTTGGTATTACAGCAGATGAAATTATTAGAGAGTGTGGAGTTACATTCAAGACATCTATTTATTTTAAAAACTGGGGTTATAAAGATTATAATCATTCAGTAGATAATTCTATTATGAAAGATTACTTCAATACTAAAATTAAATTATTATATAAATTTTATAATAATTATCCTGGTATACATCTTGGCCCTAGAGAACATTTAGCTAAACAATTAAAATGTGAAGTTAGAAAACCAGTTAATCAATTTCATTTTGATACATTTAAACTAAATGCATTCTTAAAAAAGAAAAGTGAAGAACGTGGTGTTAAAGTTATTGATGATGAGATTACAGAAGTACATCCAGGAGAGCATGGAATACATTCTATAAAAGGTAAAGTATTATATCATTCTAATTTTTGGGTTGATGCTACAGGTTTTAAAAAATTATTAATATCTAAATTAAATAGTAAGTGGGTTGGTGTAGATCCTTGGTTAACATTAAATACAGGTATCACATATCATACACATAAGGATGAAGTACCTGATTTATGGACTGAAGCTCATGCACTTTCAGCAGGTTGGAAATTTAAAATACCATTACAAGAAAGACAAGGTAATGGATATATATTTGATTCTAATTATTTGTCTGAAGATGCTGCTATGGAAGAAATAAATAATGTTGAGCTTGCAGCTAAAGATAATATTAGGACCATAAGATTTACAGCTGGTTATTTGGAAGAAACCTGGAAAGGTAATTGTTTCGCTATTGGTTTAACTGGTAGTTTTTTTGAACCACTAGAAGCTTCTTCTATTGCAACATCAGTACAACAATCATTTATGTTAGCTACAAATTTAATTAATTATGATCAGGTTGTTATTGATAGATACAATAAACAATTTACTAAGTTGGTTGAGAACATTAGAGACTTTTTAATTTTACACTATAGAACCAAAAGAACAGATACTAAATTTTGGAGAGATAAGGCCAGTATGGATATACCAGATAGTCTTGCTGCTAAACTTGAAATAGCTAAGAGAAGATTATTAACTAAGGATGATTTTGATGATGGCCATTATGCATTATGGAGAGATCAACATTATGCAATCGTAATGTATGGAATTGGTTTGTTAGATCAAGATATGGTCAAAGCACACTATGAAGCTTTACCTGAGCTTATTAAAAAACAGCTATTTTTGGAAAAAAACGAAGAGGTAGATTTACAGTTTAATTCAACTTATATTAATCATGATAGCTGGCTTGAAGAAGTTAGGAAAGGAGAAAGAGTAGTAGATGAATAAAAAAATAGTAATTAAAAAACGGGCCAAACATTGGAAAGATAAATTTCCTATGGTGGCTGTGGACTGGTTGGACATCGTGAGTGATGCGAGTTGGTTAACCATTGAAGATCTCAAAAAAGCTAGACTAGCTACTTGTACTTCTAAAGGACATTTATTTAGTCAGTCTAAAGGTATTACTAGACTGTTTGCAGACTGTTCCACAGATGATAAGGGTGAGATAGAATCTATAGGAAATACTACTATCATTCCTAATACAGTTATTGTAAAGATAACTAAACTATGAAGTTATATAAAAACTTTCTAAGCAAAGAAGATCATAAGCGTATATGTACAATGGTATACCACCGAGACTTCCCTTGGTTTAATGAATGCGTTGAGCTTGGTGGCACGATGAAGCTTGGTAATGATAATAAAATTGTTAATGATGACAAGATAGAAGCAAGTCAGGTTTGGAAACAACAGCATTATTTATTTACTGAACATCCACAAAGATTCTATTCACCATTTTTTCATGAAATTATGATGCCTTTGTTGGGTAAATTAAATTTTAATACATACAAAAGAATTTGGATTAATAACTATTACAGAGATAAGGAACCAATTAAGTTTGATTATCACATTGATGAAGACTACTCTCATCTCGTTGCAATCTATCAATTAAATACTTGTAATGGGTATTTAGAATACTCACCTGCTGGTGAACGGGTAGAGTCAGTTGAGAACAGTTTGATCTTATTTGATGGCACTGTAAAGCATAGACCTGTGACTCAAACAGATATGCCATTTAGAACAAATATTAACATAGTCTTGACTTGATATGGCAGCTAAAAATCGTGAGAGTTTGTTGTGGCAAAAACTAAAAAAAGGTTGCCCAGAAATCTTTTTTACTCGCATAGAATCTAGCACAATCAATGGTATTCCTGATGTACACGCAGTATCTAACAACAGTGTATTTTGGATAGAATTAAAATCAGATTATGTCAGTTATCCTAAGCTTAATAAGTGGCAAATTGTTTGGATCAATAAATATATCAAGGCGGGTGGAAAAGTATTTATCTTGGTTGAGGCCCTCTCGGAGGGAGTCCTTAAACTGTATGAACCAGTGTCCGTTTTCACGGATCCTCGTTTACTGAAGCCTCGTTCTCGTTTCTCGCTTACAGGACAATGGCCCGCTATCCAGGCAGAGCTCTTGGCACCTTCCCAGCAGGGATCGAAGTGAAGCTCGTGTCGTTTCTCGTTGCAATTCCTCGTTTCTCGTTTACAATGAACACCGGAAAGAGCCCCCTGCAGCACCAGCCGTGCTGGATCAGAGGCAAGCTCTCGTTCTCGTTCTCGTTGCTGGTTCTTTTTTCCCTTTTAGTTAGTACCAGCAGGGGACGTCAGGCACGACCTGTGTGAATTTGAGGCTTGACAGATATCCCACGATGTCGTATTGTTGGGAAAAGGAGAAACAATGACTGAAATAAATGAAGCTATACGTCTCGTTCAGGATCAGAACAAAGCTCGTACCTACGAAACTAGACTACGGGGGCTGCAGAAGCAGAACCTTCAGCTCACCACGCTGTTACAATTCATTACGGATTGGCTCGTAGACAATGTCGAAGAACCCAAAAGTGATTACGAAAAGAAAGAGGCTACACTTCGTGCAGACTCAGCTGACCTGCTGCTACAGATAGAAGAGAAATTAAAAAAAATAAAAGCTTGACAGTTATCCCATCTGGTCTTATGTATACCACAAACATAAAAGGAGATACATATGATCGAAGCACAAGAAATGAAAAGTTGGTGGATGATGCCATCCCTGAAGGAATGTCTAAAAGAATACCAAGCACAGGACATCGGCCTCATAGAGGACATTGCAAAACACGGATGTAGCGGTGGCGTTTCCGGTGTCACTTATTACTCAGAGACTGAAGCCTTTCATGATCAACATGAAGGTGAGATCTGGCAGCTGCTACGGGATCACGCTGATGACGCGGGCCTGAACACTGGAGACATGCTCAGTCATACCTCGAAAGATCCGGGCTCGTTACGCCAGCTCGCGAATGATTTGGTCTGGTGGGCCCTTGAGGTGACTGCCCAGGAGCTGGTCCAGGAGAAAGGAAGCTCGTGTCGCTCATAGTCGGTGCGTGGGTATTTGCTTTACTGATGTGGCCATCAGGGACGCTGGTGGTAACAGGACTGGCTGTCCTCTCGTTAGCAGGAATCATTTGATGTCGTCTCGTGTCCTTAGAAGCTGGTGCGTGCCCTGCTGGAAAGAAACAGAGCTACGGCACTGCTGGTGGTAATAAGAGATGTGGGTTTCTACTTTAGAATAATTCTAAAAGATAATTGTTGCACTATGTAATGGGAGTTGATAAGACATTAAGTTGGGTGTTCGCTGAACTGTTTGTCGGAACACCCTTAAACAAAAACAAAGGAGAAAGATATGGGAATGGACGTGTATGGCTTAAAACCAAAAATAATTGGGGAAGAACCTAAAAGACCAACTAATATGTTCACGAATAAACAACCTCAACCAACGAAGAAAGAGATAGAGGATTACTTTGAACAAAAGGAAAAGTACGAAGAAATAAATGCAGGAATATATTACCGAGCAAATGTGTGGTGGTGGAGACCACTCGCCTCGTTAATACACGATAAGATAAATAACAAAGAATGGTTCACTGAACAACACGCAGACGCATTGCAGGACAACAGTGGTATGGAATGGAGTGAACAAGAGGCACTAGAGATACGTGATGAATTGCATTTAGCAGTATCAAGTGGCGAATGTTTGCAGAGAGAAAAAGAAAATAAAGATAGAGCTCGTGTGTCGGAACAATGGAATAAGAAAGTTCAAGATGAAATGGATAAGCTCGTGGCAGACGCAGGAATAGATAACGACACTGCACCGATTGACTACCCTGCTGACGTGAAAGTAAAGTGGGACGCACTTTACAAGACTAGAACTTGGGACGATAGCTACCCATTTAGCGAAGACAATGTTAAGAGGTTTATAAGATTTCTTAACGAGTGTGGTGGCTTTCAGATATGTTAGATTTATCTAACATGATTGGCGAGGCTAAAGCCTCGCCCTCGCCTCGTAAAAAAATAATCTCGTGGTCAATTAATATTGAATACGAGGACGGCACAACCGAGAACTTGGTGGTACTTCCCAACGAGGTTGCAGAAACAGTTGATAGACATTTAAACACTTTAGAATGATTATAATTAGCAAGTAAAATAAATATGTTAGTAGGCAATTTAATTGTTGTATTACTCATGGGATTTGATAAGTTGTTCAAGTCAAAACTAAAAAAAGGAGTAATAAATGACAAATGCAATAAGAAAACTAAAGCAAGATGAGAAAAAAGTAATTCTTGCATACGTTCAATTAAAGCTAAAGTCTAACAGACTTGCTAAAGAGTTAGACACTATGAAACAAAACATAGTTGATTGCTTTGACAGAACAAAACAAAACCTAATTATTGTTCAAGATGAGAATGGCAATAGCTTTGGTTTGCAGAAAATAAATCGTAAGAGACGAAAGTTTGAAACAGCAAACTTTAAGATTGCTCATAATGATTTATACAATCAATTCACAACCGAGATGGAGTATTGTGAATATAAAGCGATAGGAGAGAACAATGACAAATAGTCTAATCACTATTGCTAAAACATTAGCAGAACGTGTTAATGATAATCAACCGACTGCAATGTCCGATATGCACATTGAGGTCAATGGCAAGAAACAACTCAACTATGAAATAATGTTTCAACTATTACAAGGCGAAGTAGAGAAACACATATTAGAAAATCAAGGTAATGAAGTAGTTGATGAGTTTAAACAAAAGATATTAGATAAGTTTAGTAGTCTAATACAGCAACTACAACAGTAATCACGCATAAGTCGTAGCCCTTATGGGCTACGACCTTCCTTAAATAACCTCACCTATAACCTGTAAATCACCAGCGTATAGAAGGCTCCTACGAGTTTCTAAACAGAAAACCACAAGATCTTGTATTTTAATTGCGTTTATACCCCTAGATTTTGTGGGCAACGGGGTTTATAAAGCTTGATAAATAAATATACTAGCTATGCAAACGGTATGAATGTATTACTGCAAAGGGGGTCTTTGTTTTTTTTGGAGTCCCTAGCCCCCGGGGGTATATAAAATTATGGATATAGATCGATTATCAGATGAAGAATTAAAAAATATAATTTTTAAAAAACAATTAGAATGGATTAAATTAGTTCAAGATAATTTTTTAGTATTTGCCCAAACTGTTTGGGAAGATTTTATTTATAGAAAAACAGATAATCCAAAAAAATATGGACACCACCAAATTATTGCACATGCTTTTGAGGATATAGCTGCTAACAAAGAAAAGAGGCTCATTATAAATATGCCTCCTAGACATACTAAATCAGAATTTGCTTCTTACTTATTTCCTGCTTGGATGATAGGGAAGTTTCCTAAGATGAAAATTATGCAAGTTTCACACAACGCAGAATTATCATCTAGGTTCGGTAGCAAGGTTCGAAACTTAATGAACACTAAGGAGTATAAAATGATTTTCGGAAATGTTACACTCCGAGAAGATAGTAAGGCAAAAGGCCGATGGGAGACCAATCATGGTGGGGAATATTTTGCAGCGGGTGTTGGCGGTTCTATCACAGGACGAGGGGCGGACTTACTTATTATCGATGACCCACACACTGAGCAAGACTCTATGTCAGACTCAGCAATGGAACGTGCTTATGAATGGTATACATCAGGGCCACGACAACGTTTACAACCCGGTGGCCGTATTTGTGTAGTCATGACCCGTTGGGCGGTAGACGATTTGACTGGACGATTACTCAAGGCACAAAAAGAACCGAAAGCGGACAAGTGGAACCTAATTGAGTTTCCTGCAATACTTCCAAACGATAAACCAGTATGGCCTGAGTATTGGAACAAAGAAGATCTTGACTCTGTCAAAGCATCTATTTCTGTAAAAAATTGGAATGCCCAATACATGCAAGATCCAACTTCAGAAGAAGGTGCAATCATTAAAAGAGATTGGTGGCAAGTCTGGGATAAAGAACATTTACCAAAATTATTACATGTCATACAAAGTTATGATACTGCGTTTTCAAAAAAAGAAACTGCAGACTATTCAGCGATTACAACTTGGGGAATCTTTGAACCTGTAGAAGGTTATGAAAAATGTATTATGTTATTAGATGCACAAAAGGGACGTTATGATTTTCCTGATTTAAAAAATTTAGCCTTAGAACAATATCACTATTGGGAACCTGAGACTGTAATTGTTGAAGCTAAAGCTTCTGGTCAACCCCTAATCCAGGAATTGCGTAGAGCGGGTATACCCGTAATCGATTATGTTCCAGCAAGGGGTAGAGATAAACACACTAGAATTAACTCAGTAGCACCTGTGTTTGAGTCTGGTATGGTATTTGCTCCCGATGAACACTGGGCACATGAGGTTATTGAGGAATGTGCAGCATTTCCTAACGGACAGTATGATGACTATGTAGACAGCATGACACAAGCTGTGTTAAGATATCGACAAGGTGGATTTATTTCAACATACTCGGATGATTGGGATGATCCTCCAATGAAATTAGAAAAGGATTATAAATATTATTAAGGGATTAAAATGCAAAAAACTAAAGCAAGACCATATGATAGAGAAGATCTTAGTGTAAAAGATAATAAAAAAGATAAGTATAGAAGAAAAGTTTATAAAAACCCATTCGATGCAAGAAAAGCATCTGATGATGAAGATAGACAAAATTTAAAAGAGATTAGAGCAGTTGAAGCTAAACAAATGCTTACCGGTGGTCAAGCAAAAATTGCAGCCAAAGCTCCACCACCAAATAAAATTGACGCAAAAGATTTTGCTGTTCTAAAAGCAGAGAAAGCAAAAGGCAGAGGCATGGGTCTTCAAGATGAAAAAGTTAAACCAGGTAAAGTAATGAAAGCTGCGTTAGGTGTATTAGCTTTAGGTAAAAAAATGAAAGATGAAGGTAAGCCAATGCCTTTAGGAATGGCTGCTGCTATGTTTAATAAAAAAAAGATGAAAGAAATTTTAGGCAGATCTAAAGGCGGAGACATGGGTCTTCAAGATGAATCTGTTAAACCAGGTAAAGTTATGAAAGCTAGAGTTGGTAAATCAATTGATGCTAAAAAATTTATGAAAACCATCGGTGTCTTTCCAAAAGTATCTTCAAGTGCATCTAATATAAATTCAAAAAGCTTACATAAAAATTTAATGAAATCTAAAAACCCTTATTCTGATTTAGTAAAAACTACAGCTAAGGGCCCTAAAAATTATATTTCAAGAGGTGGTAAATCAGTTACAAGAATTCCTTTAGCCGGTAAAGCTACAAGCGTTGGTTCTACTACTATGAAGGGAATGAAATTTTCTGACAAAGCAAAAATGGTAGACGCAGGAAAAATTAACAAAGCTACAGGTAAGTTTACTTCTATG
>Ga0222719_10000554_pt1 | contig 36981 bp, 54 predicted proteins | sample C33_34DmetaG_FD_165039 | JGI IMG/M metagenome (GOLD analysis project Ga0222719, IMG submission 165039) | Estuarine water microbial communities from San Francisco Bay, California, United States - C33_34D | ecosystem: Environmental > Aquatic > Marine > Unclassified | place: USA: California... | reverse complement strand
TGATGTATTTTATGTCGGCTCGTATAGCGCAAACTACATAATTACAGATGCTGTTTTTAGAGACCCCAGCGCGTGGTACCACATTGTTATCGCATTAGATACTTCCAATGCTACTGCGGAGGATCGTTGTATTATGTATGTCAATGGTGTTCGGCAATCAACTAGCGGTGGGTCGACCATCCCGCAAAATACTGAGTATGGAATTAATTCTACAGAATCGCATAATATAAGTGGTGATACTTTCTTCAACGGCTACCTAGCCGACATCCACTTCATCGACGGTCAAGCCCTATCTGCAACTGACTTCGGAGAATTTGATTCAAATTCTGTATGGCAACCAAAGGTTTTTGAAGGGACATATGGTACTAATGGTTTCAAACTTGATTTCTCGGATACAAGTTCCAACTCGGCGCTCGGGACGGACAGCAGCGGCCAAGGCAACAACTGGACTGTTAATAATTTAGTTGCGGCAGGTCTTGACATGGACCAAAGCCAAACGTGGAGCACATACGGAAGTCCTAGCTCTGGAGGATATGCACCTGGATTTGGAATTGCTAGAGGTTTTGACGGCAACACCGCTACTCAGGTAGAAGGAGATACAACAGACGCTTATTTTTCCATTCCATACTCAGCGACTGTTGCTGTTGGCGGTGTGGGCTTCTTTACCTATGCCTCTGGCAGTAGTGGAAAGATGAAAGTTTACAATGGAGCTACTTTAGTAGAAACAGTAGATTCATCTACTGGTGGGAATTGGAGATATACCAGCTCTTATTCAGGGGCAATTACTGAAATTAGAATTTCTAGAGACAGCAGAGCTTTTGAGTTTGCGGCAGTAAGCGTAAACGGAAAAGTGCTTGTGGACGCTGGTGTCCCCGATCCACTTGGGGCTACTATCGACGCCCTACGTGACACCCCAGTCAACGGTAACTCTGCAAGTGACACGGGCGCAGGCGGTGAAATAACGGGTAATTATGCGACGTTGAATCCGTTGGTAAAAACAAGTACAACTGTCTTGGCTAATGGAAACTTAGACGTAACATCTACGGGGCAGCTAAACGCTGTGTCTACGTTTGTTCCAAGTTCCGGCAAGTGGTATTGGGAAGTACAACTTGGCTCAATCGTCACAAACTCGTTTATTGGTTTGTATGGAACAACTCCACTTAATAGTTCTTATTTAGCTTACGGGATCAATGGTTACGGACTTTTAAATACAGGGTGGGGATCTGCGTCGAGCACTGTTAGCGGAACAGGCGTGGCGGGAGATTTTATCGGCCTTGCGCTTGATGTTGATGCAAAAACGCTGGAATATTACAAGAATGGTTCATCTATTGGCACAATCAGCGGGTTTACTTTTGTTGAGAACTGGTCTTTTGGGATTAGCTGCAATGTAACCGTAAGCACTCCTTGGGTGTTCAACTTCGGCCAACGTAGTTGGGCCTATGCCGCACCTACCAATTTTAAAGCGTTATGCACTGCGAACCTAAGTGATCCTTTAATTGCAGATGGCTCGACGGCGTTTGATACGAAGCTGTATACGGGTAATGACCCAGGAACGCAGTCAATCACAACCTCTTTTTCACCAGATTTGGTTTGGCTGAAAACGAGAAGTACAAGCGGCGATCACAGGCTGTTTGATACTGTCCGTGGCAATACTAAGCATTTGGAATGCTCAAATAACGTTGAGCAAACAGAACCTTACATGATAACTTCCTTCAATAGCGATGGTTTTACGCTTGGGGGTGATGATAAAACAAACGCAAGCGGAGTAACTTATGCGGCCTGGGCCTGGGACGCCGGATCTTCCACGGTAACTAATACTGACGGCAGCATATCTTCACAGGTACGTGCCAACCCAAGTGCTGGGTTCTCGATTGTTAGTTATACGGGGACGGGATCGGCTGCAACTGTGGGACATGGGCTAAATGCTGCCCCTGAAATGATCCTTTTAAAGGATCGCAATGTGGAAGCAAAATGGAAAGTACTTCACGTAGGAGCAGTATCAGGCGCTGATGCGTATTATCAAAACGTACTCCATTTAAATACAAATGAAAGTTTTACAGGAACAGGCAATACCTACCCGTGGGGTGGCACTGCTCCAACTTCGTCAGTCTTTAGCGTAGCCAATGCTAGCACTGAGGCTAATAGATCGGGAAGTATTAACAATACAAACTACATCGCCTACTGCTTCGCACCTGTATCCGGCTACTCATCCTTCGGGGCCTACACCGGCAACGGTTCTGCAACTGACGGACCCTTTGTGTTTTTAAATTTTGCACCTGCATTTCTTCTGGTCAAGCGCACTGACAGCACAGGCAACTGGATTCTTGTTGATCAGACTAGAGGTGAAGATAAGGCCCTTTACCCCAACCAAACCATTTCTGAAGCCTCTGCGTCATTTACTTGGGTTGATTTTGTTTCTAATGGCTTCAAGATCCGAAACAGTGGCGGTGCTGTAAATGCAAGCGGGGGTAACTATATCTATTGGGCCGTAGCTAAAAATCCATTTTCTAGCAATGGCGGGCTTGCCCGTTAAACTCACCTTATCGATCAAGAGTCATGCCTTACAAGCTTGGTGACCGCACTCTTTCCGTTCAGCGTGGGCTCAATAGCTACGCCTAAAAATTTAAGACTAGCCTTAAAAGGCTTATACTTAAGCTACCGTACCTCTGACTGCTGTGTACATTCTCGACGGCAAACCACTACCCCTTGATGTACCGTTTAGTCACGGTGGCACTCTTTATCCTGCTAATTGGCTAAGACTTTCATCTCTGCAAGATCGAAACGCTATTGGTATTACCGAGCAAGCGGGACCACAACCTTACGACCAAAGGTTCTACTGGGGATGGTCGGCTAGTGGAACTTTAATACCTAAAGATCACACAGAACTAGTCACCTTGTGGACAAGCAATACGAAGAAAACTGCAAACACTCTGTTGACACCCACAGACTGGATGCTTATTCGTGAATACGATAACGGAACACCTGTAGAAAGTGGGGCACGAGCTTGGCGTCAAGATGTTCGACTTGCTTCTGAAAGTAAAGTTACCTCGTTAGGTCTTACGACAAGTACTTCGGGCTTAGCTGATTACGTAACTTATATAAGCCCCTCTGGCGGATCTCCTTCCGATTACAACTACTGGCCTAAGCAAAATAACGAGGATGCCTCGTTATGACAAATAGAGCTATTTTTAATCGCAGGTTTACTTCATTTACCGCTGACGGTACTCAAGTTTGGCTTGTAAACGGCTCTTCAGTAACGACTTCTCCAGTAACGACTGTAGATTTTATTGCTGGTCAGAACCTTATTCAAGGAGAAACTGTTTTTGTCAGCGGTACTGTCGTTTTAGCAGCAACGGCTGCTAGTGGAATTGATCCTACAAACTACAATGCAATAGGTATTACTTCTGAAGCTGCTTCTGCCTCAGCTTCTGTAAAAGTTATTTTGGATGATGTTGCTGTTCTTTCTTCAGCAAATTTAATTAATGAGACGGCTTTGACTCCAGGTCAGTATTACTACGTTTCAAATGAAGCGGGTAAGTTGACGGCTGCAGCTGCTCCCTCCGGTATTACTCTTACTGATGGATACGCTGCTTTAGCTCCCGTAGGGATAGCTCTTACTTCGTCTGAATTAAGCGTTGAAATTGCACCTGTTACTGTCTTAACTGAATAAGGCTATACTTAATTTAAGGGAGATTTTTAAATGGCTTCACGTCGCCCACTTGTTGTTGTTAGCGGAGTTTTCTCTGAATTACCTCAAGGTGATTCAGTTGTAGGTGCGTCAGCTGGCAGCTTAGTTGCTGGTAGTGGCCTAGACGGCGGTGGGACATTAGATGGCTCTGTTAGACGTTTTGACGTTGAACTTGCTGCTGCTCCAAGCGGATTAATTTTTGTAGGTACAGGAGATAGTGCAAAACTAGGTCTTGATGGAGCAGCTTCAGCAGGGGCAACTCAAGCGTTAGCTTCTGGTAATGCTGCTCTTACTGACTTAAGCTCAAAAGTATCTAAAGGCGGTGATGTTGTTAGTGGAACTCTAGTAGTTGAGTCGCAGTCTTATGGAACTATCAGTACCTTTACAGGATCTGGTGTTATAACTTTAGATTTTGGAGCTAGTAATAACCATGTAGTTACTCTTCAAGGTAACTCAACTTTAGGAGCACCTACATCTCCAAGTGGAGGTCAAGCAGGTGCGGTGACTATCAATCAAGACGGGACAGGATCACGTACCCTTGCTTACTCAGGCGGGTGGTCTTTTGCCGGAGGAACAGCACCGACGCTAACAACTACGGCAAGCGGCTCTGATCTTTTAATTTATTACTGTTCTAGTTCTTCAGTTATTACTGCATCCACAATTTTGGATGTACAAAGCGCTTAATAATTAAAACAGGAGAGTCACATGTCAGTACCAGGATCTATCAATCAACTATTAATAGGAGCTGCTGGAGCTGGTGGTGGTGGCTACGCTATTGAGCGTTCCTTGAGATTCAATTCAGGAGACTCAAGTTACCTTAATCGTACGCCAAGTTCTGCGGGTAATCAAAAAACTTGGACGTATTCTTTTTGGATCAAGTATTGCGGTGGTTCCGGAATAAACGGAGCTACGAGCACTTGGATACTGTGGGGAGGAGCGAATACGACCAACTTTGCCGGCGCATATTTTAGTGCTAATTCTCTGCGGGTTTTCCAATATAACGGCAGCGGTTACGACTATCAGTTAGATACTACGCAGGTATTTAGAGATCAATCCGCTTGGTACCACTTTGTCATAGCGTGCGATACTACGCAGGCGACCGCATCAAACAGAGTTAAAGTTTATGTGAATGGTCAAGAAATAACCACTTTTTCCACTAGCACTTACCCGACGCAAAACCTTGACACCCACATCAACTCAGCCACACAGCAGAATCTTGGGGGAGGACCTTCTTTAGCTTCCTATCTCTCCGCCTACCTAGCCGACGTCCACTTCATCGACGGTCAAGCCCTAGCACCAACTGACTTCGGAGAATACGACGATTCAAATGTATGGCAACCGATTGCATTCGCTGGAACGTATGGTACTAATGGGTTTAAACTTGATTTCTCTGACACCAGCAGCAACGCCGCGCTAGGGACTGATAGTAGTGGTAATAGTAATACGTGGACGGTTAATAACATCCAAGCCAACTCCCTGCTTGCTCCTGGGGCTTTCTTCTATTCGTCCACCCTTTATACCAGCAAGGCTAACGTAATAGCTAATGCAACTCCCATCGCATCCGCTGGGACAGTTCCTGTTGGCAATTACATCTATTTTGTCCCGAATGGTACTGAACCAACTGGTGCTCAAATCTTTTCAGTAGATGGCTCATTGGCATCCAGCCATAAGTATTGGTATTACAACGGATCTACCTGGGTTCAAACCGCAGGCGGTTACAACAACAACAACTTCGACGATTTTCATTGGGGCGTAGATACAAACGCTTACGAATTAAGTGCGTCGCGTAGTTTCTACGTGATTTCTAATTACGGCACATCCGTAGGCCAGAACTCCGGCACACTACCCGTTATCAATACTCAAAACAATCCAGCAGGCGTTGACGCCCTCCGTGACACCCCAGTCAACGGTGACTCTGCAAATGACACGGGCGCAGGCGGTGAATTAACGGGGAATTATGCGACGTGGAACCCTCTTGTCCAATCATCTTCAACCTTCAGCAACGGCAACCTGCAAGTAACGACCAGTGGTGTTTCTGGGTATCCATTGGATACGGCTAACTTTTACACGCCAGCGGGTACTGGTAAGTGGTATTGGGAGTTTGAGTTAGATGCTTTAATCGGCAGCAACTACACACTGGTTGGAATGATCCCTGGGGACAGTAGTTACCAACAAGGTAACAGCAACATTCCCACAGAAGTTGGAGGGCTTTATGTTTATATTGGCTTAAATGGGAGCGTTGCTGCAGCAAGCGGCGCGGCAACTGCAGGTACTGCAACAGCAACTTTTGCCGTTGGAGATATTCTTGGCTGGGCGTTTGATGCTGAAAACGGAACTCTTCAATGTTATAAAAATGGTGTATCGCAGGGTACTCAATTTACAAACATAAGGACTGATATTGGCTGGGTGTTTTGTGTAACTGATTATGACAACTCAGCAACTGCAACATATGTAATTAACTTCGGCCAACGCGCCTTTGCCTATACCGCACCAAGCAACTACAAAGCATTATGCACCGCCGCCCTAAGTGATCCAACGATTGCAGATGGCTCGACGGCGTTTGATACGAAGGTATGGAGCGGAAATAGCACTTACCCACGTAGCATCACTGGCCTTAACTTTTCACCAGATTTAATTTGGCTAAAAAACAGAACAAGTGCTTATGACCATGTGCTGATGGACGCAATCCGTGGTACAGGCACAACGAAATGGCTCTCGTCAAATTTGACAAGTGCTGAAGGTGTTAATTATGCGAATGCTAATGTCACTTCATTAGACGCAAACGGGTTCACAATTGGTTCGACTGCAGGCACCGACATTCTTAATCAGTCAGGAACAGCGACGGTTGGCTGGGCGTGGGACGGCGGAACTTCCAACACAACAATTGCTGCTGGTAGTTTAAATAGCTCGGTATATAACCAGAGTGCTGTTTGGAGCGGGATGTGTTCTCCAGCTCCTAGCAGCGGAACCTATGTTCAAGGCTTTGACGGCAACCTTACGTCTGTTTTTGCTAGTGGCATATCAGCAGGATCTTATTTTACTTTTACACCTACGGGAGGCTTGACATTTAGTAACAGCGTTAGGGTTTACATGGGTAATGTATCTGGAGCTTCATACCAGTACAACGGCGGAACAACAGGCTCGCTGCCGATTAATTCCTGGACTACTGTCGCCACAGGTGGCGGGACAATGACATCATTGGGAGTCACGCGGAATGTCCTAGATGTGCATGGTTGGTTTGCAATTGAAGTTGATGGAAAACTTTTAGTTGACTCCGACGTAACACCACCCAACGTCCCATCAATCCCATCAACAGTACGCGCCAACCCGAGTGCTGGGTTCTCGATTGTTAAGTGGACAGGTACTGGGTCAGCAGCAACCGTTGCGCATGGTATTGCTGCACCTAAATTTATTATTACGAAGTCACTAGCTAACGCAACAAATTGGGTAACAGGCCATGACAGTATTGGTTGGGGTAATTTTCTTTTCTTAGATACAACGGATGCCCAAGGCGCTAGTGCTGCTGTATGGAATAATACAGCTCCTGATTCCAATGTATTTTCAGTAGCATCAAGTTCTTATATTAATCCAGCTGGTAGCGATGTAATCGCCTACTGTTTTTCACCTGTCGAACAATATAGTAGCTTTGGTAGTTATTTAGGCAATGGTTCTGCTGATGGTCCGTTTGTGTTTACCGGGTTTAGGCCGAGATTTGTAATGACAAAGGCAAGTTCGGCCTCTGGGTTATGGAATTTGCACGATACCGAACGTTCCAATTCAAATCCTGCGAGTAAGTTGCTGTGGGCAGATTCGTCCAGCCAGGAAGTTGATTATGCTGGTGGCGATTTTACTATTGACTGTTTATCTAACGGATTTAAGGCGCGAGCAAGCACATCATCCCTAAATAGCAGTGGCGTTACATATATCTATATTGCTTTTGCTTCGCATCCATTCAAAACGGCACGTGCCCGTTAAACTCACCCTATCGATCAAGAGTCATGCCTTACAAGCTCGGTGACCGCACTCTTTCCGTTCAGCGTGGGCTCGATGATTACCTGTAAAATATAAATAGGCGAGCATTTTATGTGAGCGAAAACGAGCTGGTTTTTAACCTAAGTTGTCTTCAAAAAAAATCTGCTCGAAAAAAATTTAGACGAACTATCCTTGACGCTTGGCCTGAATGTGCTTACTGCGGGTCTAGTGATCCTATGACCTTAGATCACGTGATTGCTCGCTCACGTGGAGGAAAACACACTCAAAACAACTTGATCGGAGCGTGCGCAGACTGTAACTTTTTAAAAACTGACTTACCTTGGTTTGAGTGGTATCGGTCGCAAGAGTTTTGGACCCTAGAAAGAGAGCAGAAAATTTTAAACTGGATTAACGAACCAGCAAGTCAACCTTCTGCATCTTCTTACTATGGCTGGTTAGGCGAAGGACGATCTTTTGAATTAAAAACCGTTTAGGTCAGCGTTGCTTTACGTTCGGATGAATGATACCAGCAAGTTTTTCTACAATTTTGTAGACCTTGCCATAAATTTCATTATCTTTTGGCGTCGGCGTGGCGTTAACAACCGCTAGTGCGAGTATGTGTAGCGCTCCAAGCACAGCAACGATTTCGGACCAGTTGTCAGTGAACGACATTTGATTGTAAATAAGATAAAATTAGTCTAGCTCGAAAGTTTCAGATGCCGGATATTTTAGACGACGCGGTTAAGTCGATTATGAAAAAAGATCCTGGTATGTCGAAAGACTCTGCTTATGGTATTGCAGTTTCTACTCTTCAAAAATCTGGAGATCTTAAGAAGGGGACGTATGAGTCCACAGAGAAAGGCAAGCGTCGGGCTGAGATGAGTAAAGCTACTCGTGCCAAGACACGCGCAAAAAAATATAAGACAGAACGTAAAATGGATCGTAAAGAAGAAAGAAACACTTCAGGTAGAAATTAATGGCTGAGACAGCTAAAAAAAGAGACCCTGCTAAGTGGGCAAGAGCTAAGGCAAAGGCACGTAAAAAAATGGGAGGACACAGCGCTCGTGCAATGCAGTTAGCTACGAAGTACTACAAGGACGCTGGAGGCACGTATTCGGGTAAAAAATCTTCAAAAAATAAATTGTCTAAGTGGTCAAAAGAAGACTGGCAGACAAAGTCTGAGTATGAGAAGAAAAAATAATGGCTGATTTAGCTCGAGAAAAAGGCCGCACAGAGCGCTACCTACCAAAATCAGCGTGGGCTGCTATGTCTAAAGAAGAACGTCGTGCTACGGATGAAAAGAAAAAACGAGCTACCAGAGGTAAGCCTGTGAATACTCATGTGTCTAACACTGAAACCGCAAAGCGAGCTTCTAAAAAAGCTAGATCTTACAAAAAATCTAAGGAGTCATCATGAGTCCACAAAACTGCTGGCCTGGTTACGAAAAGCAAGGAATGAAACGAGGTAAATCTGGAAAGATGGTGAATAACTGTGTAAAAACTTCAGCTAAAAAGAAAGCACAAACGTATAAAAAAACCAAGTAAAGCTAAGGCTGTTTGGGAGGCTTATTAAAAGATCCGTGTTTACCTTCCCACCAAGAGCTTTTAATTCTCATAGGACCACCTAGTAATTTTTGTGCTTCTGAGCCGTCAGATTTTTCTTCTGAAAATATAGGTTTATTTTTTTCTTTATCTTCTGCTTCCCATAAAGCTCTTATAGTTTCTACGTCCTCATCCACTTCTTTTAAAACTATTTCTGTTCTAAATTCAACCCAATCAGGTTTGCAATTTTCTAAAACTTTGGCAATTAAAGGCTGAAATTTTATTTTTGGAGAAAATCTAGCCCAAAACATTATTAGTTCATAGACTAACGCGTTGATCTTGTTGTACTTCATTTTGTATGACTAAAGTTATTTATTAACATTATCCCCAATAGAGATTACCACTGCCGTCGTTACGTAGAGCTTGACCAGCAGTTCCTTGACTTTGAGGTAGAACCCAAGTCCATGTGGCAGCAGCACTATGAGGAGGTGCTTTTAAAGTAACACCATGTGTATTAACTTCGCAGTTAAGTACGATAGCTGCATCTTTACCTGTAGTACCGTAAAAAGTATATAACCCACTAGCTGTGTTTTTTAGGTCAATACCACCTTGGTATTCGAGTGTTCCGTCAAAATTTAAACCGCTTGCAGAGACCCCTGCTGCGGAAATAATGTTGTCTTGAATAGCAGAGTGCATAACCCCGCTGATAGTTAATTGTTTTGGTTGAGCTTCTGCCTGTATTTCTGTTACATCTACTAAAGGTAAAATTGCGTTGGTGTTTATATACGTGTACTTTTGCAGCAGATGAGTTTTTACTACTTCTCGGCCCCAAGTTCTAGCAGTATCTAAATCTCTTTTACCGGCCATGTTTAGGTAAACAGGGTAGACCTCTGTATATTAATCTACTTACGCTATTATTAAGGGATAGTTCTCAAAATTGTCGTGGCACAAACTACTTTTAATAGAGAGCTTGGAGCTGCTCCAACTGGTATTACTAGGTTTGGGCAGACTCGTACAGAAGACGGATCTAATGTTACGGTAAGCTCCTACCGCACCTTTGCTGGAGACGGAAGTTTTCCATTTTCTGATGTTTACGAGTTGACTTACGGTTCAACTGGATTAGTTACTTTTCTTTTGGACGCAGGCGCATTTGCTGTCAGTGGATTTACAGTTATCGATTCAAATGGAGTCAGTAAAGGTACAGCGGACGCACCTAAGATGACTCGACGATTGTCGAGCGGACTTTCCTTCTCTGGTTCAAGCGGAGACACTGCTTCTTTGTACGTACATCGTACAGACCGAAGTGCTACTGAATATCGTGTCCAAGCTTTTATTGCTTAGTACGCATGTTAGATCGAACGGTAAAAGCCGTAAATGCCTTCCCTGAAAAATTCGGGGAGGCTTTTTTAGCTTGTATGTTTGCTATGTCAAATGGCGATGTCTCGGTTTGGACTTTTAAACATGTGAAGGTTGCTTACAACACAGGTATCGGTACCGCAGTTACTTTTGCAATTTGCGTTTTACTTTTTAAAAAAATTACTCCTTTCTCTACTGTTCTTTTGACTATAGGTCTAACAACTTTTGCAGATTTGCTTAATCACCCGACTCATTATGGATCTTGGTGGTCAGAAGCCGTGGTCACAGGATTAATTGCAGGTTTTTTTTCGTTGTTTTTTCAGTTGTTCTGGGTGAGAATGAATCGAAATTAAGAGTTACGCGTGAAGCTGTCAAATGTTGGCCTTGACTTGATTAAGCAGTTTGAAGGTTTGAGGTTAATTGCTTATAAGGATGTAGCTGGGATCGAGACAATTGGTTATGGGCACACTGGATCAGATGTGTATGCCGGTTTAAAGATTACAGAAGAAAAAGCACAAAGTCTTTTACTGGATGACACACAAAGTGCTCAAAATTGTGTAAATAACACTGTACAAGTTAATTTAAATCAGAATGAGTTTGATGCGCTTGTTTCTTTTGTTTTTAATATAGGCATTACAGCCTTTTCTGAATCCACACTTCTTAAAAAACTAAACGCAGGTAACGACAAAACTGAAGTTGCTAGCGAGTTTTCTCGATGGGTTAAAGCTGGATCGGATCAACCAGTTCCTGGTCTCGTAAAAAGAAGAGAGAAAGAAAAAGAATTATTTTTAACCCAAGTGAAGCACCCTCTTTTGGCTAAGAGCATCTTGGCTTTACAAGACACGTGGCTCAAAAGAAAGCCTCTGAACTCAAGTTCTTTAGAACCAGAAGACAAACTTTTTGTACCCAAAGGATCCGCGTGGGAGTGGTCAGAAATACGTATGTATGCGGGTGAGCAGCACCACAGGATTTTTTTGACAGCTAAGGCTGACCAGGAATGGTGGATCTGGCCTGAGCATTGGAAAATTATCAATGACGTAGAAACTACTGATGCTTCCGCTAACGCGGACATCAAACTTAAAACTCCTTACTACTCTCAGCGAGATAACTACAGAGACGCATCGCGTACTTGCTTTTCTAGTAGCTGTGCAATGCTTTTAAGTACGTTGAAACCATCAGCTATTTCTGGTGATGACGACTACATCAGAGAAGTATTTAAGTATGGTGATACCACAGAGGCTTCAGTACAGATACAAGCACTTAAGCACTTTGGTGTTGAATCTACTTTTAGCCAAAACGCCAGTTGGGATACCATTGAAACTCAGCTCGCAAAAGGTATACCCGTACCTATCGGGATTCTTCACCATGGCCCTGTATCAGCTCCTTCTGGCGGAGGGCATTGGATCGTAGCTTATGGTGTCACTTCAGACAGAAGCAAGCTGTGGGTGCAGGATCCTTGGGGCGAACTGGATCTAGTTAGTGGAAACTATGTCAGTCAGAATGGTGCGGGACTTTTGTACTCTAAGAAAAACCTCGGCCCAAGATGGCTTGTAGAAGGAAGTAACAGCGGGTGGTGCATTCTTGCTTCGTGATGTAGGGTGTCTTTTTGAGCGAGCACCGTGGAAGAGAGAAGCGTACCGGCAGATTGGGATATAGAAAAAGAAAACCGTAAAGCCAAGTTCATGGATAAAGTTTATGAGTTTTACGGATGTGACGATGGCTTGTACACAGGTTTAGCTGCCAGGTTTAAGAACGATATTTTTGAGCTGGTACGTGACGGCGTGGCGGAAGATTTTGCTTCTATAGAAGAAGTGTTTATGGTTTTTGATAGAATTGCAAGAGAAGCAACGTAGTTCTTGACCTATAAAAGAGACTACAAACGTGAGTACGAAGTAACTGACGGAACTCCAAAAGTTAAGAAGAAGAGAGCAGCTAGAAATAAAGCTAGACGTTATATGGAGCGTAAAGGACTGGTACGTAAGGGAGATGGCAAGGATGTAGATCACAAGGATTCAAATCCAAGTAATAACTCGCCTTCAAATCTTCGCGTAAAAAATGCTTCGACTAACCGTAAAGATAACCAAAGAGGGAGTTAGACTAAGCACATGGATGGTTCTAATTTTCTTCAGCGCCCAGGTGGGTTAGGCCCAACATCTAATCGAGTAAAACCGATTGGATCTTTGGCGCCTTCTATCCCGGCGGCTTACCAGAACTCACTTGAGACGATTGAAATCAACCGAGCTACAAGCTTGGATGATGTCAATAGAACAATGGTTCAGTTTCAAAAGGATCGTGGCGAGTATGCTCGTGAACCTGTTGGCCCGACTGATTTCCAAAAAGGAAATATTGTTCCTTCTCAACAGATCACAGGTCCAGCCGGATACAACCACCGCGACCAGCTGATCGTCCCTGAGAGACCGATGGACATGTCTAAGGGAGAGTACCTCCTTAAGGCTAACAATGAAATTAACCCTGAGCTTCGCAATCAACTCAGTGTTTTAACGTTGCTTCCGACTCAAAATTTCTTGAGTACACCCGATACTTCGCAGAATACAATTCCGCAGAATTACATGATGCCCGATAGTTTACCTCTTCAACTACCCTCAGGTCCAAAAAAATGATGTCTTCTCAATCTGAACAGATGCGTATGGCTGGTATGCGCCTCGGCGGTGCTGGGCCTGCTGACGTTAAAAGAATGGTCTCAAACCCATCTGAAATTACTGCTCGGCTACGCTATCAACAGACTTTCCCCAGAAGCTAGTTGGCTGAAATACATAAGGCAAAACTTGACTGGATCACTCCAGATGCTCAAAAGGTAGTAGCAAGACACGCAAGAGTGTCTACAGAAGATCCTGAACGAGATAAGTATGAGGGACTTTTAAAGTACTGCATACAACACGGTCATTGGAGTGTATTTGAGCAGGCTTCTTGTTCCTTTGAGGTCATTACGACAAGAGCAATTTCTGCTCAAATTTTGCGACATAGAACTTTTACTTTCCAAGAACTATCTCAACGGTACTGCGACCCAAAGAAAGTATTAGATCTAGAGGAAAAACCATTTCGATTTGATCTACGTTTTCAAGCCGAAAAGAATAGGCAGAGCAGTTCTGACAAGATACCCATGAAACTCCAAGAAGAGTTTTGGGATCGACTCGAAATTTTTGACGGCATCGTTCACGATCTTTACGAAGATATGATTCGTGCCGACGTGGCACGTGAGTGCGCAAGGAACATTCTGCCTCTTTACACCCCGACAAAAATCCACATCGCAGGGACCATCCGCTCGTTCATCCACTTCGTAGGTCTGCGTGGACAAGAAGACACTCAGTTAGAGCATAGAACTATTGCTAGATCTATCGGAGCAGAGTTGAATTCTCAAATCCCTATCATCATCGCAGCCGTTAAAAACTCAGAAGATAAAAGTCTTAAAGGCTGGGATTTTCTTGACGATTAAGGTTTGACGTTCTCCCACGGAGACGGAGGAGCGGGGACTGAAGCAGGTACAGCTTGACTATTTTTAGCGGCTTGTTGGAGCTGCAGGTACTGCAACGCACGTTTGTGTTGATCTAGGTCTTGTGCCATCGCCTGTGTTTGGTTCTCTGCCCATTTTTTTGCGTTAGTAGTTAATTCGTCTAGCGCACTTTGCGCGTGGGGATAGACAAAAACTACACCTGCACCTGTTTTCACAGGAACTTTTTGACCGTCAGCATTTTCAGCTAACTGAGTCAAAAAATTATGAGCTTGCGCTATCGGAACATTCGCCATAAACGAGAGTTGAACAGGGTCAACAATACCTCGATTACTCTCATATAAAGCACTGAAGCAACCGGTGACTCTGTTTGCCATTTGTGTCTCTTGTAGCTCTTTATATTCTTTATCTTTACCTAGTGCGGTTCCTCCGAGGAGTCCTCCGGCAAAGACAAAGGCAGCGCTCACGTACTGAGGAGCTACAAACGCCGTGGTAATACCAACAGCGGCACTTAGTCCTAAGGAGAGACCGAGGTTAGTTAGAGGCTTTGTCATGCTTTTGAAATGCTGTCTCCCAGTTATTTGTGTATGGATCCTGCGCAAACTCTACAGGTGTAGGTAGGCGCTCTGGACCACGTGTTGCTCGATCAGAGTTTACATCGTATGGCTTGAGACGCAGACCTTTTATGGAAGGAATGCCGTCATTTAACACGATTTTAACGGAATTAAGTTTCAGGATGTTCACACAAGCTTCCTTAGTACGCTCAACGAAACGATGTTTTGCTGCAGGCTTGTAACCACAAGACTTACAGAAATTTGCATAGCTAGGGTAAAGAGCACCATATGCGTTTGCAACATACATTCCTTTTTCACCCTCATCAGCATTTGGTTTACGCGCACCAGCACCAACAGCTGTGGTTGTGTTAGGCGCATAGAGACAGCAATCGTTTAACCAAGCGACAAATTGATTATTGAAAAGGAGAGCTTCAATATTGTTCTTGTTTAGAGAGGGAACATGTTTTGTGGGGTTAGCAAGAACGTCTTTCATCGTTGCGTAGTCCATAGTGAGAGCCCAACTAACAATTCCGCTCATCTCATCTACGAAAGCTCCTTCTATCCTGTCGTCGTAGACACTAATCAATTCTTTTCTAGAGCTAGGGTCGACCACTTTGTCCATAACGATTGTCAGGCGGCGACGTTCAAGACCGCTACTTGAGTCGTTTGATGTGATGTGCTCATTACTAGCAATACAAACAAGACACTCAGGCTTAAAGCTGATTATTTCTTTACCGTATTTTCGTTCAGCTCTAAGTGTATCTGATGCTGATGTTAGCTTTTTAAGTACGTCCATGCGCTTGTTGTAGTTTGATTCGTCTGTCAGTAGAAGTAATTTCTTACCAATCAAGTTGTATGTTTCAAATTTGTTGGTCTCGATAACTTCCAAACTCGATGTGTGTGTGCCGTGATAACCAGCTAACGCAATCATCAACTGCTGCATTGTTGATTTTCCTGTACCACCAGGGCCGACCAGATGAAGAAATCTCTCACCTCCTGTATAACCAGTCAGTAATGCGCGAGCAAAAGCTTGGATTAATTTCTCTTGCCCTACGTCTAAAGCTGACTTAATCCAGCGCATAAACTCTGGACAATGAGAATTTTCGTCATAGGAGTAAGCAAGTTTGTGACGAAGGTAAAGCTCCTTGTTACATCCCGGTTCAAACTCCAAGGTGGACGTATCCAAGATTCCGTTTTGAAAAGGTATACACCCTCTAGATTTAGTCCAGATGCTTCTCCTTCCGCCGTCTGCAGATTTAAGTAGCTTGCACTTTAAAATCGAAAACACGCTACTTATTGTCGCAGCATTGTACTTACCAAGAACACCAGCAGATATAAAAGTATCTAAAGCTTTTACAATTCTGCGTTTGATGTGCTGCTCATCCTGGTGATACCAGATATCTAAATCTTCGTCGTAGTGATAAAACTGATCAAGATAACTGTCGTATAGGAACTGATCGCCCTGGTTTGAGACAATTATGTCCGCTACGTCGTTTTCAGAAAACTCTCTCCTGGCATTACCTTGCGCAGCTACTAGCTGAGTAGGGGTTTGAGGTGTTGTAGAACTCGTCATGGGTTTTGAAGGTGTTTTTGATGTTTTTGTTTTACTGACTGGATTTAGGTCAAACGAACTCATATCCATAACAGCGCTGACGGCTTCTTGTCGTTTTGCTTCTGCTACCGATTCCTTAATTTCGTCAGTCGCGTGGGTGTCATAGATAGAACGACTCACTCGCCTAATTTTTTTCCAGGTTCCAACGTCTCCTAAGTCTGAAGCAAGAGCTACTGCAGGCTGGAGTTCCTCTGGGTTCTTAATTGAATTAAGAATCCTTCCAAATTTTCCGTCGATCTCATGAGGGTAGCCATAGATGTTTTCAAATGCAGTATAGCTCACAGAAAGCGGTGTTGCGCATAGAGAAATACTATTCTTATTACACCAATTCGCCCATCCGATCAGCTCTTTAAAGACCGCAGCCATGGTTGAGCTTCGGTCCCCAACCTCGTTACCGTTCAATACAGAACTTACTGTGTTGGACACAACTCGCTCAATATCTAAACCATTTTTGCGTAGTGTCACATTCTTTAAATACTCTTCTGGGTTACCCTCCTGAGTCTGAAGTTGGGTCGGAGCCGCGTTGTACTCCCTAAAAGCGTCGTCTATTTTAATTTTTGGTATGAAATTATCAGACACCAGAAACACATCAGACATATCTTTTGCTCCGTAGAACAAATTGGGGACAGTCGTTGCTCTTACATCTGAACCAGGGATAAGAGAATATATTTTTTTACAAAACCAACTATAAAAATTTGGATCATATATGGGATGCTCAAGACCAAAGACAAGTCTGAAACGAGGCCAAGATTCTGACGTGGAAGGTGAGTAATAACCACAGGTTAAGTATTTTTTGCATATTTCTAGATCTAACGCCTGCTCAACTGTAAGCTCTTGTTTTTGTAATTTTTCTCCGTTCGGTCCTTTTCCATCAGCCTGATTATCTATATCGACAATAATGAGACCAGCTACGATGACTCCTGTCGATCCCTGAGTTCGTTTGCCTCCCCGGAGCTGCCAAGCACATAAACCTGCTTTGGCTCCTACAGAAGATTTTATCTGCTCAGCGTTAGCTTGAACCGATCGCCAATTTTGATTAAAAGCTGAGAAGTTTCCGCCTGCTTCAATCTTCCCTGTTTTTTCGTCGAGGTAAGGGACGACAGTCTCATTAACTGAGCAAATAAAGTGCATGATGTTCTTCTGTGTCCTTTAGTATGCCATGGTTTTTACTGAATCTTATTAAGAAACAATAAAGCGAACGCTCTTACAGCAGCTGCACGAAACTGAGTCTAAGCTCTTCAAGCTGCTTTTCCAGACTCATAATAATCTGCAACCACCTGAAACCAAGCTTCCTGGTCTTTTTCAACTTCGTTTGGACCGAATGTAAATATCTGAGTGTTGTATTCCTTAATAGCTGTTGTAACAATAATCTGAGTTTTTTCAATCTTAATACCTAAACAAGCTTCAGCTGCTGCTTTATACGCTGCTAACTGTAATCTTGTTTTTTTTGTTTTAAAAACTCCACTAATTAAAGCCTTCTTTGTTTTTTCGTCTAAATTGTTTTTTTTGTTTGGAAATCTTGCGCTATAAGGTCCGTTGCTTGTTTTAAAATCAGCCAATATTATTTCAGCATTACTGTTCATATAAATCAAGTCACAACAACCCGCGTAGCCGTATCCAGTGTTTTCATCGTAGTAATGAATCCTACCTACTCCATCGTCTCCTACATAGTCAGACCAGCTTGGTTGGTTGAACGGTTTTTCAGACCACAGAACACGCCCACCTTCAAGTAAGTCATCTAGTAGTTCAGGAACACCGTCCCAAAAAGGAAGATAATTGTCAGGAGGGATGACACGTAGCCCACGCAAGTAATTTTCTACGCTGTTGTGAATCCAGTTTCCTCTTTCAGCTGCAGCGTCTGCAACTCCTGGATTCATCAGATTCCAATGAGCCAGCTTCTGTCTCGTGGCTTCAGTCGCCGTGGCACTTAAGACAGACGTAACTGAGGGTAGAGGCTTTGGTACTCCTCCGCAAATATAGTGTCTACGTCCATTAATCGTTACGCGAGTATCAGACACAATAATTGTGTAATTTTAATTAGCTTAGTCTAGTTTTTTAATCTCGCTTGTTTGGGGTTTCCTCAAGTTCTTCTAAAAAGAACTCAGACTGTTGATACTGATACTGCTTATTACGTTGTTCTAATTCATCCATAAGACACAAAGCAGCGCTAAATCCTTCTAATACAACCTCTGCGCACTCGTCTGCAGTTCTAACTTGGCCTCCAGGGTCCACACACTCAGTAAGTAGTTGATTACCAGCAAGCAAGCCAGCTACTTTATCTAGCTTTATATTGGTTTGTTCCTGAAGCGTGATTAAGCGCTCAAGCTTATCGTTGAGGTTCCCTCTCATAGTCTTAGATCTCGCGAGTTCTGCCAGTTTATAGAATAATCTATCGCTGTCCTTACTTTTGCTTCTCCAGCGTCTGTAAACACAAACCACGCAGAAGTTACTGAGTCTTTTGCTTTTATCTCATCCGCACGAAATGCAGGTCGAGGACTAAGAACCTTAATGTTTGTCAACGCAAATTTTTCAAGAAAGTTCTCTCTAGTTTTTGTAGGTTCTAAAAACGTCAGTCTATCGAGAATGCAAACTCCCCTTCTTGCAATCTGAACACCACAGTCTGTAACCCACTGTGTGTACTCCTTATTACCTTGAGTAATAGCAATCACCCAGTCTACCTGGTTTTTGTATTGAGCCCACCAGTCAATGTCTGTCACGTCCTGTTCTAACTCATTTGTTATTATCTCATCCTTACTAAATTCTTGTATTTGTTTTTTAAGCTCTCCTGTAAAGTCTAAAGGGAGTAGAACACTACCTTTAAACCATTCGCATTTTCCTATAGGATTAAAAATACCGGAAGGGACTTTGTAAAACTTAGACATGCTTAGAAGTGATCTGGTAGAGAAACTAAGGAGCCACCTGTCCTTGGAAGAAGACTTAGGACACCGTGTGTTTCTAGACACATTGTATGACCTTAATAGGACTGATGCTCGCGAGGTGCTTGAGGTTATCCATCTATCGTATCTTATAAGGGGGAGGTTACTGGAAAAGATCGCTCTTTACTCCATAACGCATGATCTTCCTTTACCTAGTTTTGGCGACTTAATAGACTACGAAAATTAAACATAAAAAAGACTCGAAGTCATCAGACTCCGAGCCGCAACCCTCCCAAATCAAGCTTACATCACACAGACAAGCCTGCGTCCTTTAAGGCTTTAAGCTGTGCATCTGTTAACTCTTTCTTTTCACCTGCACCCGCTGTGGGAGGAGAAGAAACTTTTTTACCTGGAACACCGGCATCAGCTGGAAGAGCAGCCAAACCTTGCGGTGTCCCAGCTTCTAACCTTTTGGGGTTTTGCTCGATGAACGAAGTCTTGATCTTTTCGTGATCTTCTCCCATAGGAAGTTCGACCAGATTAGAACCGGGGATAACAGCTCGTAGTGCAGACGCCACGAGATCTGCTGAAGCTTCGAGCCAAGCTCCAACGTCTTCGATGAGTTTCTTCTCATCATCGTTCTGAGCCGGACGGTCTTTGAACTCTACGACGTTGTAGTTGATCTTCGCTCCGTCAGCTCCTGTCACAGGATCACGCTCATTAAATGATCGCTGTACAAATTTCGTAGAAGTAATTACTTCGCTTACATTGATCCTGTTGTTGTAGAGCGTCTGAAAATACGAAATAAAGTTTTTTTGAGACGACTTACCGCTGATGATGCTCGTACACACACATCGAGGAGGTAAGAGACGATGAGAAGGCGTAACACCAATGTAAGAAATGCGAATAAACTCTTCGTGCGCTCGCATTCCGAGGTTTCCGAAATACGGTGTGAAACCAAGAAGGATGAACTCAATCGGTATCCCATTGTCGTTTGTGTCGGTGATCGCAGAGTCCGGGTCATTATCGGATTTCCAACGACGCGCCTGAAGATCGATACGTAACGTGTGCGGTGGCAGTTGACAGAGAATTTCTTCGGCATTGAATTTGCCAGCGATAAATACCATGAGAAGGTTCCGTTAGTTCAAAGAGAAAAATCGAGTGAGCCAAGAGCGGCTTTAGAGACGACACCTTTTTCAGGGTCAGCTGCTTTTTTAGGAGCAGGTTTGGACCCTCTAGGAAGGTATAAAACTTTAGAGACCCCGTAGTTGATGAATTTTTTGTCTTCTCTTTCAGATGACGTAAAACTACCAACAGCAATAGTCGGAGTTCCTGGAGGTAACTCAGCCATTTCCTTGGAAAGCTTGTTCCAGCCGGATAAGGCAAACCACTGCGTTTCTTTCTTTTCGTCCTGCCAAGCAAGAGATCGGTTAGTCACAGTGTTGTCTCCAAGCTCCTTCTCGGTAGCGATAGGACCAAGACCACCTGTAGCGATAAACAGATTTATCGCAAGTAAGTCATCCCAGTTACCTTGCGTGACCACAAGAATCGGCTGCATTTGCAAAACTCCATCTGGATTGGCCTTGGTAGGACCAATCGCAAGAATTGTTTCGTTTTCTTTTAAGCCGTTTAGGAGTTTTCCAACGTAGTGGTCAGCTTTCATAGAAAGGACCACCTTGGTTGAAATTTTTTTGTCACTCGGCGGCAAAGAGCTAGTGATGACGTTAGTCACACCGTCTTCAGTTGCCGCTGTGTCAGTGACCCTGAGTCCCAGAAGGAATACGTTCACGTTTTAGGGTTCGGTAGATCGTTGAGCGGTTTACGTTTAGAGCCTTGGCAATCTCCTTGACAGGGACGCCTTGGCCCGCAAATACTAGAGCAATATTTCGGTCTGCGTCACCAAGTTTTGAAGCTTTCATAGTTTTGTAGCAGTTGTGGTAAGGATTGACACACATTTTGTTACCGCAGGAAGGCTTTACGCACCCGTCTTTATGGATTTGTAAGTAATCTAATACCATAGGACGCACGTAATACCTTTGTTTTAGTGTATAGATTATAGGATTTTGGTTACAGAAAGACCCAACCCACAAATCACATTGTTTATGAGAAAAGTCATTATATGCCAATCTTCTAAACAGTTCCGATAAATATGTCGGCGGACATAGTTCATAACCAAGGTAAAATTTATCTGCTTTCAGTGCTCTTGAGATATCAGCTGCTTGTGCTTGAGCGTGACCTCCGTCATTAGCAGTTATTAGTAGCTTTAGTTTAGCCTTATCCTTATCTATTACTAAGGTGTACTTTGTCGTCACAAAATAACTATACGCTTTAAAAACATGATGACACAAAAAACGAGGTGTGACTAACGCCGCACCTCATATTTTGTAAGTTTTGCAATTTAACGCATCTGGGATTGGCTCTGCAAACCCGGAAGGAGTTAGTTATGTTTAGAACTGACCCAGTTCGCGGTAGACAGCGTTAGGTAGTGTTTGACCTGCAGCTCTAATTGCCCTGGCGGTAGCGCGTACTTCATCCTGGCTTGCACCTTGACTTAAGAGTGCTCTGACATCTTGACCACCGAAGACACCTTGAGCACCTACGTCTACAGCACCAGACAAATAATTTTTAGCAGCTGTTTGAGGAGCAGGGCTACTCGGCGTGGACATTTCAGCTGCAGTTACACCACCTAAACGTTGATACACAGCTGCGGGTAACTCTTGAACAGTAGATCGTTGTTCAGCAATGTCTCTAATATCAGAGTCAGACATTCCCTGACTTCTTAGGTAGTCAACATCTTGACCACCAAAGTAATTCTGAGCACCCTGGTCATACTTAGAGAAATTAGCTAAGTAGTCATCTTTAAGGCTTGGTTTAGTTGGTTCTGGTATCGGAGCTGCTGCCTCTGCTCCTGCCTTTTTATTAGTGCCTGATAGAGAAAAATTGCTTTCTGAACCCGTTGTTTCAGTTACTTCCCGAGTAGGCTGCGCTGCAGCTTTATAAGTCATTGTTCTAGGACTTTGACCTTTATAGAAAGTCTTAGTTTGTTTAGTTGGCGCTACAAAGCCATTGAAGTTTACAGACGTTTCTTCGTTATCGTCTTTAAACAAGTCAGCTAGGTTTAAACCAAAAGCACTTCCGGCCAGTCTTCCAAAGCCTTTGGAACCAGGTTTACCTTTGAAAGTTACGGAGTCAGCCATACCTGATAATTAACCTTAGGCTTTAAGTTTAGTGCATTATCGTCAGTTATTAGTCAAATACCTTGCACATCGGTGCTCCTGGATGAGTATCACAGATAGCGTCTAACACCTTATCTCTATGACGGTTTCTAGGATCGGCAATATTTCCATCAGTTGTCGGATCGAACTCTTCAGGCTCGTGCTTCTCGTTTGTACTGAAAGGCACCTTGAACTTTTCGTACTTATCGGTTATGTCAGACATAGAAGGCCTTTGTGCTCGGGTGAAGTCTAATTGTCAAAACTGTTTGTAACCAAAAAAGTCAGGAGCTGCTTTCTGGTTTTCGTTTGATGTCTCCAAAGTTTTGAACCCTGTAAACGGCGATACAGCTTGCCTGCCCCTAAAACTACGAGCACCAGAGTCCACGTCTCCCTTTTTTCTTTCTTGTACTTTCCTTAGCTCAGGAAAATAGTCTAAAAGAGTTGACTTATCGTCACTGACACTACTATCTGGTTCAAGTGAAACTCCAAAAAAGTCTCCAGCGTAACGAGTAGCCATTCTCTTGATCAAACAGTAACTGATCTATTTTACTAGCTTTTAATAAAGAATCTTTGCAGGTTAAACCCTGGACCTACAGTGTCTTTAAGAACGTTCATGATATTCTTTGCATCCTCGTGGCTATAGAAGTACTTAGCTTTATTTTTATGTGGGCTAAGAGTGACTAGTTTTTTTGTCTTACTGTTCAAGCAGTCGCTAACAAAAGAGTTGCCATGAGTCACAACCCATATCTCTTTAAATTTCAACAGAGGCATTTCCTGAGTCTCTGCAAACGTGTATAAGTCTCTATAACACGATACCTTGTTATTGCGCATTGTCGATTTTTGTGTATGTTTGTGTTGCTGAGTAATCACATGAGTACTATCTTTTTTTTTAAGCACTCCTGGTTTTTGTACGACGCTTTCGTACTTAAACAATTGCTTTTTTAAGTGACGCGCTTTGTTTGCTGCCGCTAAACCTGAGTCGAACGCAAATTCAGATATGTAAATCCCGTGCTCAAAACGAACACAACCAACATAAAGGCCGTTGACTTTTGCGGTGAATATTTCTCTACCTTCTACCTCTTCTAGATTATTAATCTCTACTAGTTTTGTTTTTTTCTCTTTTTTACCCACCACTACTTTTTCTTTGACTTTTCCTTCGACAACCTTTGTTTTGGGTGTTTCGACAACTTCTGTTTCGGGTGCTTCGAGACCAGCAGCGACCAACAGAATTCTTGATTGCTCGTGATCTGATGTTGCCTTACTTCCGTCCCACCTAATTTTCGCGTGGTGACGACGATGACCAGCTTTGTTTAGTTTGACATATACCTCAGCGACTACCCCCTGGCGAGGGTTGTTCTTTATGTAATTCGCTGTCTCCTTTGCCGACTCAGAAGAGTTTGGACTAAGGCAGTAAACACTGTTGCTTTGTTTCAAGGCAACCTTGTCACCTTTTTTTAGTTTGCTCGGCTGCATTCGATTTCGTTTTGTACTCATTTTTCTGCCCAGTTTGTACCGTGAGATGCGTCAGCTTTTGAAGGAACCACTTTGAGGATAGACTCCGCAGCTTCTTTCATACAGCGCTCTAATATCTCTTTGTATTCACTGACCTTGTCTTGAATTACTTCAAGGACAAGTTCATCATGCACACAAGCGACTAGACACGCATCATCAGTTAGGTACGGATTTAACTTTGCTAGTGACAGCTTGAGGATATCAGCACCAGCCCCTTGTATCAATGTATTGGCACAAGCAGACATCGAAGCGTCATCGTAAGAAAGCAAACGTCTTCTCCCTGTTGGGGTTCTTACGTAAGTCCAACCATCTTCAACCATCGCAGCTCTTTCTCTATGCCATTGGCGGAGGCGTGGGTACGCGTTATGAAACGCTTGGTGTGAAATTTTAGCTTCTGACAGGCTTATAAAGTTGCCTGATTGTGCTGCATAGGTCTTGTATTTCCTAAAACCCATTCCATACAACAAAGCAAAGTTCAAAGTTTTTCCTTCTTGTCTTTGAGATTTTTGTACTTTTTCCAACGGAACTTTGTAGATCAAAGCAGCTGTGACCGTATGTAGGTCATGACCTTTTTGAAAAGCATCTATCATTTGAGGTATACCGATTAACTCTGCCCCTAAGCGAAGTTCAATCTGACTAAAGTCACAAATGATCAGCTCATACCCCTCTCTTGAGATAAAACATTCTCGAAACTCAGTGTGTCTTGGTATTTGTTGAGCGTTAATTGCAAACTGACTTTTTTTATTCTTTGCACTTGTTTTCTTTGCTCCTGAAGAAGTAAACCTACCCGAGTTAGCTCCATACTGGTTGTAACCTGAATGAATCCTGTGGGTGATGGGATTTACATTAGAAATAAGTTTTTCAGTGTGCTCCAAGCGAGTTTCAATTTTGACTCTTTTTCTGAACAAGCCGAGGAGTTCGCTTGGACTTGCAAACTCCGCCAGTTGGATCTGATTAAGAGTCGGCTTTCCTGTTCCTGGAGCAACCGGTAGTTCGATTCCCAAGGATTGGAAGCATCGAATGCACTGTGCTCCAGATCCTGGATTGAACTCTTTCTTAGGTTTCTTGCCGATAGCGAGCGATCCATCTTCTTTTCTAGGTAGTTTTTCATCGACAGGTAGGTCGGTATCGAGCCGAGTGCAAAATTCTAGTGTTATTTCTTCTAGCTCACAACGAATAGCTTCCCTTAGTGCTATCAGTTTACTAACATCTACGTTAAATCCTTTATGGCACATTAATGCTACAGGGCGGACACATTTTGATTCAAGAGTGTACAAATCGAGCAGAGCTTCTCCAGCTAACTCAGCTAGCTGAGCAGATGCGATACTCGGTAAAATGTCTACATCTTTTGCTGCGTATGTAATTTGATCAATGTCTAGTTCTAACTGACTCCAGTCAGAAACTTGCTGATCTTTACTGAGTTCAATCTCTAAACGTCTTGCTACGACTGCTTTTAACGAACAAGATACATCAGCAAAATAAACTTTCTGCGCCTGCGGACTGACCCTCTTCTCCTTAAATCCTGCACGTAAACATCTCTCAGCTAGGTATGTGTCGAATACCTTATTTTTATAGTCAATCCCAAGCGACAGAAGAAATTGAAAATCAAAATTTAAATTATGACCCACGAGCATCTCGCGAGATTCAATCAAATCTTTAAGTCCTGTTGTGTCAGGAATCTTAAACAGGTCTAAGACATAAACGGTTCTATCTTCTTCCTTTTCTTTGGTTGTACATAACTGCAAAAGCCTTGGTTTAGCCACATGCGAGTCAAGCCCCGTGGTCTCGAAGTCGAGGCAGAGTTTTGATATATCCTGAAGTTTTTCTAGAGAGGTTTCAAATTGTTCTTGTGTTGTTGCGTAGAAGATTTTCATTAGAAGAAAAGGGGTGCTTTCACACCCCTTGTAATTTGAACGCTTGAAACTCAATTGCGACGAGTCCAGCGAATAACAAGGAAGTCAAGGCTGTCTTCCCACTTAGACATCACCTTTTTCCCCATCTCAGTAAGACTGATCTTATAGACAGTGCGACGTAGTTGATTACCAGAATCATTACCATCTTTTTCAATACTACCGTATTCAATGGTCGGTTCAAGGGAAATCAACCCCCATTGCTTAAGCAACTTAGCGCCATCTCGCATCGCTGTATACGTTGGAGATGTGTGATATAACATGTTGCGGCCTACAGAAGGGTCTTTTGCGACAGGACGATAAAACCCTTCTTCGTCTTTTTCAAAACCTCGGAAGCAAGCACACCCTGAAGGTACATCAGGGTGCAGAGCTAGTTTGTTAACAACGCTAGTTGCTAGGCGACGAACAGACCTGTTATCAGAAGAACTAAGTCCGTTCAAGATCATCACGGCACCAAGAGCGCGGATTGATTTGATCTCTGAAAGTCTTCCGACGACTTTTCCTGGGTCTGTAAAAACCTCTGTTTGATCTAGATCTGAAATTCTTGTGCCTTTACGGTAAGGGCGCTTACCTGTAGGGCTTTTCTTTGCTGGTGCTCCGTCAATAGCAAATCGTGCGGCTAAAGATGCCAGTACAGGATTTTTTGATTCAACACTTAAGTTAAATAGCTTTTTAACATTAAACATTGCTGGGTCGACATGATCAGAGATGTCAACTACTAAAGGGGTGGAAGGGTTTGATGTAGTCGAGATGAGAGCCGTGGCCTCACTTTCATCAAGCTTTGTCTCGCCAATTTTAAATGAGAGTTTCATTTGTAAAAGTCTGTGCTGTACCAATATATATTAAAGTCAATTATTAAAGCAACTTACTTTTATATTTTCTTTACGTTTAGCTCATTGTGCTCACCTTGTTTCGTCAATAGACTATTTAATTGACGATTGTCATACTTGTTCACCTAATTGATTTTTGAAAAAGAGCTGCACTATCAGAATCATTGTCTATATCTACTGGGTAGACCTGATCACTGAACTCTTCCAAACTATCCGTAGCATTATCTCCGATACAGAAACTCGTCCATTGAAAACCGTGCTCCTCTTTTTCTCGTAATAATCGTTTAATAAACGCATGCGGTGTGTCGGATTGACCGTCAGTAATCATCAAAACATCTGCTTTGTTTTTTATTGTTTTCTTTTGTACCGCATGGTCCAGTACACATCCAAATTTTGTACCCCCTCGTGTTGTCCAGGTAGCTATAAAATTTATAAGCTCCATATTAGTTTGTCTGTCTTTGTCTAAGACTATACTCTGTTGGATCTCTGTATCAAATAAGTGAATTTCTATTGCTCTATGTTGTTTTATACACTCAGTAGCTACCACGAGAGCTATAGCTTTTGCCCATGTTTCCCTTTGACCGAGCATTGAACCGCTTACGTCGATATACATAACTACTGGACCTTTCTCTAGTTCTTGTATTTTTGCCTCATATTCTTTTACGAGAAGAGTTTTTTGTTGAAGTTTTAAAGCGAATAAAGCCTTACCTCCCCGTGTGGCAGCCAAAGCAAGCTCAACCGGAAAAGCTTTTGTTACTTCATCAGAAAACTTTGCGCCCACAATTTCGTCATAATTTGTCCCATACCTGACAGCTCTTTTTCTAGTGCTCCATGCTCTTTTAAGAGCACCAAGTCTGTCTATGACAAGCATAAGCCCTTTGTCCCTTGATAGTTTTTTAGCTAACTCTTTTTTCTCCTTAAGGTCATTACCGAAATAACCGATTCCTGTTTGATCTCCAAAAGACTCAAGTCCTTTCTTTAGTTGGTCAGCTTGTTGTTTAGCTTTTTTAACTATTTTTTGTACTGGTTCTGTAAATGTTTTGTTTGCTTTACTAGCTAATTTTTCTAGCTGCTGTCCGAGTTCTTTTCCTCGTTTCTTCATTTCTGCAGCTTTATGACCACCCCCATTAGCCACTGATTCTTTAAAAGTTTCTCTTGTTATCTTTAAGTCATCTGCGATCTGCTGAATGTCTTTTAGCTGTTCTGAATGTTCATTGATCTCTTCAGCAATATTGTTTGTAATGTTTATTGCTGTGTTACCCGACAAGATCTGATCTCCTCCGGTCATCACTTTGAGTTCTTCCCACCAAGGAGATTCGATAATGCTGATAAAAAGCTGAACCCAAAATGAGTTTTCTGGTTTATACCCGACAGGTAACCTTGGTTGTTCTTCATCTTCTAAAGCCACGTGGTAACTTTCATATTCACTTACGTCAAACAAGGTATCAACATCACCACCTTTATAAAGAAAGTCAAACAGCTCTTTGCCTAAGCGAGAGATTTGCTTAATGTTATGCACTTCCTCTATGTAGGTGACAAGTGGATTTCTATCTCTCACAAAGTCACTCCACAAGAAATCAGTAAGAGCGTTAACTTTTAAGTAAATCGGCTCGTCGTCGGTCAGTTGAATGAAGTTCTTAGCTTTTGTCATAGTGAAAACTTAGCGATGGATTTTGTAATGGAGCTTTTTAGATTTACAAGTTGACGGTTCATCTTTACTGCATTTCCAGCAGTTTCTATATTTATCTTGTACTTACCAGCCTCTGTAATTCCGGTTAACTTTTCTTCAAGAGTCGAAAGATCTCTATGGAGCTTTCGTAGCTTTACAACTTTTGAGTTGAGCGCAGCAAGCGTATCCCCTTCTGCTTCAAGAGCGTGATACTCCGAATATATACCTGAGTGAGCTTGTTTGATACCCAGCAACAATTTGTTCGCAGTGGGAATTATTTGATCTAAACAATCCTTGATAACTTCAATGTCTTCCACGTCTCTATAGACAATGTGGATAAGTGAATTGTGTAGATGTTCAGAGACTAACTCAGTGTCACCTTGAACAATTGCCCAGCCTTTCATAAACTTTAAAATCTGCACTCTTCGTCGGTCGCTAACTTGAATGCCTCTCCCAGCGAGTGTTGCCATAACTTGGTGAAAATCATCTAAAAACTCATCATTAATTTCAATAGAACTAACTTCCTCTTGGAGTGTTAGTAGATCTCCGTAACTTAGTTTTGAGTCAGAAGCTGGTCTTAGTTCACCAATACCTAATGCCCAGCGATCCAAAGATCTTTTTGATACTGGCTTCCTTAAAAAGTCAACCGTGGGCCTAAACAGAAATCTATCGCAAAATGCTTGAAGCGATTCCTCCGACGGAAAAGAGTTTGTAGCTGCGACAATCGATTGAATCGGTGTCTTGATTACTTCTTTTCCGTTATTAAAAGTTCTTTCATTCAAAATGGTGAGTAGTGAATTCAGAACTGACGAACTACCGCGAAATAATTCGTCTAGAAAAGCAATGTTGGCTGATGGTAAGTACCCATCAACGTCTCTGGTGTATTCGTCCTCTAGTAATTTTGAGATTGCTACAGGACCAAAAAGTTCTGACGGATCTGTCGTAGGAGAGAGAAGATAGCTAAAGAATTTAGAACCATCAAATCCTTTTGATACAGCTTGAACTAACTCAGACTTGCCCGTACCTGGAGCACCAAACAGAAAAGCATTTTGACGTGTGATCAAAGAAGCCAAGAGGCCGTCCACAACATCTTCTCTCTCTAAGAATCTGGCATTCAAAGACGCACGAAAATTTTGTAAGTTGGCAAAGGTTGTTTTGTCCATGATTAGAAATCGATAGAGTTGTCAGGTGTGCTGTCTGTTATTAAAGAATCGATGTCGGTGTTTCGTGCAGCCAATAATTCGCTTCTCTTAGCAAAGAGATTTTTCAACTGCCTAGCTCGCTGCACATAGATCGTTTCTTCTAAATTAATTCTTCTTTCGAGTTCCTCTAGCTGATGGATCTCTTCTGTAGAGGTGATAGCGTTAATTAAATCACCATAAGTGTTGGAGAGACTTAAAGAGTTTTGAAGAGCTTCAAGACCTTTGGTGCTCTTTCTGTTGTCGATAATTGTCTGAGCCTCTTCTTTGATTTGATCTTTCAGATTCATATATTCAACATAAGCATCCTGCCTCTCGTGGACACTAGCTGACTGTAAGCGTTTACCTACAGTCAAGAGATCTCTTGTGAGGTTAGTTAGTTCCTCAAAACCAACGCAGTGCTTTGAGATCAGTTCTAAATTCTGTGCTGTGATTTGCCAAGAACCTCTGCGAACCGAGCCACCAGTCTGACGGTCGCCAACTTTAGTTCCTGCCCTAACATCCAAGTCATCGAGTAGTTGCGCTGTGATGTTTAGTGCTTTGTCTGCTGCTCCTTCTTTGGCAGCGTTCAAAACTTCTGTCGTGTTTAAAAAAGCCGCTTCTTGAATGCGAGCCTGCGGATCATTTGGATTAGTCGCTACGCTCATACTCACGGGGTTTGGTCCGACTACAAAAACCTGAATAGCATCTTGGAACTCCTCCTTGGTAGGAAACATTCGCATATATGCACCATGAGCCATACGAGCTTCTGTAGATCCCTCCTCAAACATCGTGTTGATCAGAGTGTTTACTGTCTCTGACCATTCAGCAAACTCGAACGACCATGCATCTTGTAAGCGCCTGTTATATTCTTTGGCTTTGCTGCGGATCTGACTGATCATGGACATTGCCTTGTCAAAATGATCCGCATGGAGGAAGTGAATGTCCCCAGTATTGATTGCACACTCGTCATAGAGTGCCCTTTGTTGTGTCCTGAGGTCGGACAAAAATTCTTTTAGTTGGCTAGACAACACTGATCTGATTGGAACAGAATACCTTTCTTCCAATACGTTGACGACTGCTTCTGGCAGATTTAGATCTTTGAATTTGATTTGAGCGCTCTGCCTAACAGAGGCAGATATAGAGCAGTGGATCAGAAAGAGTTCATTAATCATGGTGTTCACTTAATGCGACGGAAGGATGTGATGACTTTGGCTGTAACTAAATCGATTGATCCTTTGAGTGAAAGCTTTGTCACTAAGTGCTTTCGTTCTTCTTTCGCGAGCTTGAGACTTAACTCAAGTTTCTCGATCTTCTTGTCGACTGCTTCGAGACTTTTGTGAGCTGTGGGAAGCTTATCGATCCGAACGACAATGTTTGTACGGAGGTCTGGAAATTTAAAAAGCGATTGATCTCCCTTAAATTGTGAGAGATCAATACCAGCAGAGTCTGCAGTCTCAAGCATAGAAGTCAGTTGATTCCTCGAAGCATCGTAAGTTTTTCCGAAGCCGTCGTTTAGCTCAGCAAGAGCCAAGTCACATTCATCAAATCGTTCAGCTGCAATTCGCCCCTGCTTGAGGAGCTTACTGGTTGTTACAGGTGTCATGTTCTGTAATGAGATAGGATGGTGCGCCACGTTATAGGTCGGTGCCACCTGGTGAGAATTGTACATGACTTAACGCATGGTGTCAATCCTAGTTACATGGTTTTGCACTACGCAATAGTATGTTCAGCTTTTCTAAGAATAATTTCTTTTTCTAGAGTGAGATTAGCAACAAAAAAATAGTGACTTTGTTACCTATATCTTTGTTAAGAACTTGTATAGTAAAAAACTAAGAACAACTTCTTAGCTTCTTACTTATTTAGTTCTACTCGTCGCCTTTTGATCGACTTACAGAAGGATCGTTGTTATATCTTCCTGTAATGCTGTAGCTTTTTTCAGGAGGACTCGCCATTCCCATAAAGATCACTTGACCAATTTTTCTACCTGGCCATAAAGGTAGGTAGCCATAGTTTCGAGCGTTCTTCAATTCAAGGGTCAAAACAGAATTGTTAAACCCAGGATCAATCCAACCTGCCAACAAATGCTCAAAACCACTTCGAGCTAACGAAGATTTTAAAGCGAATTGAGCCGCAACACAATCTGGAATAAAAAACTTTTCAAGCGTGTGAGTTAGTACAAACTCATTTGGTGACAAGTAGAAAGGCTTTTGCGGTGTGCAGTCAGAAATGTTGACGGCCCGATAATGCTCATCTTCCTCGACTTCTATTAATAACTCATCGCCAAGTCTCACATCAAGACTCGCGGGATTCAATAGTGCCGGATCAAATGGCTTTACCATTCCTGCTAAGCAGAGATCTCTTATCTGATGGTCGGGAAGAACACTCACGGCTTGTGGCAGCATGCAGAGATTAGTTTAGCTCTCACTGATCAGAAGGTCATAAACTTCTCTACCCTTTTCTGTGAGATGGATGACGTTCATGTCGCTCCTGATCTTGGATGGGCGTCGTTCTAGGAGACACAACCCAGGACAATGCTTCTCTGTACGTGAGCAAAGAATGGATAACTGTCGCGAGGTCGTAGATTGCTGCAGGTTTAACAGCTTACTTAACTGAACTTGATGAACTCCAGGGATACCAGCCTCCGCCACACGTAAGAATATACGAAGAGCTGAGACCGACAATTTTGGATTAAAGCTATAAAAAGGTTCGAGCTGTTTACTATTGATCATAATTAAACTCAAATTGTGAAATGACGCGAGGCGTGGGGAAGCATTGACGCACCGTACCTACAGCGGATCGACTCTCAATTAAGACACGACCCATCGAGCCCACAGACTCAGAACAAAAGTTCTTCTCTTGTCTATTTGTTATTTGTTGAATAGACGCGAGACCTAACCCACAAAAGCCAAAACCAGCTATGAAAACAAGGATGAAAGGAGAGGAGTTTGAAAGTTTTTCAGCAAATTTCATGATTTAGGTGCTTTGTGTTTGCGTGTGTTAGCTTCAAAGAAAGCTTTTTCTAGTGCTGTAAGTTTTGAAGGATCATTCTTTGCGATCGCTTCAAAAGCTTTTGATTTTGCATAAGCGATTGTTTGGTCTGTGTTAGTTGCCCATGATTGTGCTCGACGTGCCATGGTTAAAAAGGTAACTTTTCGTTTTTCGCATGAAAAAACTCGCGTTCAAAGGTTTTACTTTTAATAGCGATACAAAGAGTAGTTAGTCCGTTGTAAAGACTCTGTTCTTTCTCTGTTAAATACTCTCGTGTAAGAACAACATTTTGTTTGGCTGTTGCATCTTGATGCAGTTGATCTAGTTGCTCAACAGAAAGTCCGTTAAGCATGAAGTTAATAGCCTCTACGTAAGAATCGATGGGATCGGGAATCATAGTTAGCTTGGCTTAGTGTGCGTGGGGTTGAAAAGAGCCGCTTTAACTGCGACCACAGTAGTTGCCTCTACCTTTAGTCCGTTTACATCCTGTCCAAAGTATGTACCGGATGACGGAATTTCGATGATTGAAGCGTAAGGTTCCCCATCTTTGGAGATCAACTCAAAGTAGCTTTCAATTGCATTCGATTTTTTGAAGGTGTATGTCATAGGAATTGGTTAATGGGTTTAGTTTGTGGTTCTTGATGAGCATGGTCAGCTACATCAAGATACTGTTCTTTTAAGATCTTGACACCTTTTGTGTCAACCTGTGAACATGTGAACCGATCAAATGCTCCTGGTTTTCTCTTGTAGGTTGTCAGTTTCTTGGATTTATCGCGTTTCTTTGGCATCAACCCACCTCCTTAGTTGGCAAGAAACTTTCAAGAATTGGGATTAGCCTCCTGATGAGAATTTTTGTCTCTGTAGGAGTACTTGAGGCAGTGAGAAGGGATCTGTACCTAGCCAGACAGTGGTAAGTTAGATCGTGTGCGTCAAGAGCATAAAGGTCATAGGGGATGCGAGTAAACATCACACGTAAAGCTCAAAGATTGGACATACACCTTCTCGCCAAAGAAAATCGTAAAACGATTCTTCAAAGTCTTCAGCGTCTAGGTGATAAGCTCCAAGATGATACAAGCACAACCCGTCACTAGCTGCATCTCTAAGGAAACATTCACCTTTAGACGTGAGAGCTACAAGTGAAATAAAGCCAGGACTAGATTGTCTAAAACTTACGTCTCCACTAGGGCAAACGTCAGGTATGACCGTTGGTTTTGTCATGCTTTAGTTTTACGAGACTCAATCGCTTCGTTAGCGTTTTCCATCCAAGCCATACAGTGATCTAGAGCATCGTCAAGCTTAGCTAATATCTCTGCACGTTCAAATTGTGCTTGGTTGAAGTCCTCAGGGTGGTTACATTGAAAGTCACGTCCATGGCAAGTAGCAGCGGTGATCGATTGTATAGTTTTTCGGACGAAAATAGCCGCCCAATTGTATTCGTCATAGAGAGTTTCTGGAGAAGTACCGTTGAGATTGATCTTTGGAAGGGTGATCTTAGTGTTTGTCATAAGTCAGGGTTACGAATGAAACGTTGAGCGTTAATAGCTGAAGCCGCAGCGAAGATAGCAACTACAGGTTCGCTTTTCTGCGCACCTAGAACTGTTATCCATACAGAAACAAGCGTGACAAATAAAGCGATAACTCGCTTATCTGTACGAGATTGTTTAAACATGCTTGGCACCAGCTCCGTGAGCCTCCACATATACGTCAGTCTTAGAACCATTGCACAAGGTACAAGTGCTGCAAGTAGCTTGTGAATTAGGAGCCGTGGCAGGACACAGCTTGCCGCTATAAGCCACAGACTTCTTAGGAATCACAGCGAATGTCTGCCATCCATGGGCTGATGCGTTGAGATAATCATCTAATCCATCGCAGGAAGCCATAAAGTAACCCTTACACCACTGTGCAAATGGTTCACGCCATTGGTGAGTGTAACCTGTGTGAGAATCAGCGTGTTCATTGATAGTGTGAAACAGTGACGGAGCAATTAAACTCGGATCCCCATAAGATCCCCACCTAATCTTGTTACCTTTGATCATCTCTGGTGTTAAGTCTGAAAGTTGACCATAAACACCACGTTTGTATGCCTTCCAGATAGATAGAGGCGCTTGACCTGGATTTACATAGCAACTTCTATTTATATACTTATCGAGCGTGGGATCGTATTGCCCCCGATGAGAACAATTACCACAGATTGAGTAATCTTCTCCGTTTGCAATTGCTTCCACTGGATCTATATCTTCTCGCAGAATCCAGACTTGAAACATACGACCAGTCTTGCGATTACTGGTCTTAATTGTCATAATGACAACGAACGGACTACCATCTATCGGTGAAATACCGCGTTGCAGCACAAAACCCTTGAAGCCGTTGAATCTTTTAGCCATGATTAAACCTCTTGGATGTAATAAAGGAGAGCGTGTGGATGATTGTTAATAAAGACATTAATTGCGTCACGTAAGTTTTCCGCTTTGATGCGAATCTCTCTACGTGTCACTGTATCTTCTTTGGTGTAATCTCTATAGCTAGCTGTAAAGTTTGCCATTACTTGCAGCCATCGTGATAAGAAATGCCACAGGAATTGTTTTCAATTAAGTCAGCATCACAAGGTTCCCAATTGTCTATGTACTCCAAAGCAGGAATTAACTCATCTTCAATCTTCTCTAAGATATCACCTGGTATGTAATTGTTTCTGACTAGCATCTTAAACTTAATCAGTGAGTGATGAGCAAGACTATGCTCATCAAGAGTGTAGATGTCGAAAGGCATGGTTAGTTGAGCGAAGGGTTACGATCTTTAGCAGATAGAGAAGGATCAGGATCATTATCTTGAGGCAGATAATAGTCTCCATTCTTAAGTGGCAGATACTGTGACCACCATTTCAGAATGTTTTGTGACACATACTCCTCACATTCTTCAGTGGTGTCATACTCACGCCATTGAAACTCATCAGATACAGGTACCCATTCCCATTGAATAGAATACTTTGCACGATGTTGTGAGTAATAGATACAACCTACCTTCTCATCACCCTCACCTAAAGGATCGTTAAGGTAGATAAAGCACTCTACGCTATATTGTAGAGATGGATGAGGTCTGACATAGTCAATGTCAAATGTTGGAATAGTCATTAGTCTGCGTGGAAGGGAAAGACAAAAGTGCTTAGTAATGAATAGTCCCAATCGTCAACTTCGCAGAAGTTATCATGATCAGGATCATACGCTATGAGGTTACCTACTCTGAATGGATTGAAATCTTGACTAATCCAAACTCTATGAAGCGAGTTTGAATGAACACACTCACAGAATGCATCAATAAGTACTGATAAATCTTTTGAGTCTTGCTCGCTATATGTAGTTGTAGTGAGAAACTCACCCACGAGTTTGTATACTCCACGATTGGAGCGTTTGTGTAGTTGAAACATCAGTAGTTACCAAGCTTGAATTCTTCTACAAAGCGCCTAGTTAGTGACTCTGCAACTTGTAAGCGCAAACACTTAGGGAATGTACTCTTGAGACTTTGTGTCATCGAGCCGTGGCGAAGTAAGTAATCCTTTGCGGCAGGCATTATGAGATTACGATCTACATAAGCGATTGCACGATCAAGCTCAAAGTCACCGCGTTTGTGAAACTTAGCGAGACATTTGACTGTTGAATTTAGATGTATACCGGAGAAGTTTTCGCTGTAAAGTTCCAACTCACGGAATGCATCATTGTCGATGATGAGTTCAAATTTACCAGTCATAAGTTAATACCTGTTGTAAGAATGTAAGGAAGTAAGGGATTGAATCCCTTGAAATGCAGAGACAAAGCAGTACATTTTAAGGGAAACAGAGTGATCATAAATGATCATGAAAATGAACATACCAAACCAAAATAGAGACCATGTAGTTGTTACATGGCCCCTACAAGGTGATGATTTTCAAAAAATACCTGAAAAATTATCAGGTTATGGGGCTCACATAGAGCACAAAATGTTATTTAGTTGTGTTTCTAGGTCATAAAGTTATGACCGTAGAACAGAAAGAAGAGAATAATGATTCGCGTTAGTTGCACGGATCGACACACCTAGGAGTTGCCTAGGGGACAACATGCACAGCATGATGGCGTCGACGTACAATCGGGGGATATCACCGCACCCGATAGCGCTTGTATTGCGTCAGCTCGACAGAGAACTAGGGCAGGAGAGCACGGATCACGTCATGACAACGCTGCGTGGTGCCGCCTAGATAGGCGCTGACTAAATTGTCGAGGTTCTGCCAGCTAATCGGATAAGATCCGACTGAGTCTGACGTGGTAAGGGTTGAATCCCTTGACCGAAAGCATAGCACACTTTCAGCGGATCGGATGAGAAAGAGCCTGATTGATCTTGCTAGCCAGGTGATCACTCCGATCTTCCTGGTTTGCTTGATCGGCTCTTGTTCGTCCGATGTGTAAACAATACATCCAATCGGCCCACGGAACGGAACCATGTGCCACCTGTAACATTGGAACACACCATGCCGTTCAGATTAGACTGTGCTGATCAAAGAATGAAACGCGCACCCGCACGCGTATACCACACCATGGCCCCCAACTTAATCAATTGAAATAATGATACCCTATGACCGTA
>Ga0222719_10000553_pt1 | contig 36996 bp, 45 predicted proteins | sample C33_34DmetaG_FD_165039 | JGI IMG/M metagenome (GOLD analysis project Ga0222719, IMG submission 165039) | Estuarine water microbial communities from San Francisco Bay, California, United States - C33_34D | ecosystem: Environmental > Aquatic > Marine > Unclassified | place: USA: California... | reverse complement strand
AATAAGAATTATTGGTTGTGAAACTTCAGGTTATAATGGCGATTATTATGTAGATGATATTATCAGTGAAAGAAAGTTTACATATATTGCTACAAGAAGATTAGGATCAAAAAGGTCTGTTCTTTCTCCAGAGTGTCAAGTTTCTACATTAAGATGGTCAGGCGCTATTGTACGTGCTGGCATCTTTGATGACCAAAACGGAATTTTTTGGGAATATGACGGACAACAAACTGCAGTTGTACAACGAACAGCAACAAAGCAAATTGCTGGTACTATTTCAATTAGTCCGGACAGTAATGAATTGCGTGGAGACCGAACAAGATTTAGAGATCAATTAAAAGCAGGCGACCGTATTGTAATTAAGGGTATGACACATGTTATATCATCTATTACTTCACAAACGTTAGCTTACGTTGCTCCTGACTTTAGAGGTGTTTCTGAAGTAGCAGGCGCAAAAGCAAGTTTAGTACAAGATGTAAGAATTAGACAAGCAGACTTTAACTTGGATAAACTAGACGGTAAAGGTCCAAGTGGATATAATTTAGATATTACAAAGATGCAGATGATTGGTATTCAGTATTCATGGTATGGTGCTGGTTTTATTGATTATATGTTACGTGGAGCAGATGGTAACTTTATATTTGTACACAGAATAAGAAACTCAAACGTAAACACAGAAGCGTATATGCGTTCAGGTAACTTGCCTGTGCGTTACGAAGTTACAAATGAAGGACCAGTAGCAAGACTCACTGCTGATGTTGATAATACACAAACATTTGTACAACTTGATAGTGTTGAAGGCTTTCCAGACGAAGGAACACTTTACATTGACAATGAAGTTATGAAGTATTCTGCTATTGATTTAGCACAATCGAGATTAACTGGTATTACTAGAGGATCAACTTATAATTTGTTTGCTCAAGGTGCTGATAGAGTTTATAGTGCTGGAGGAACAGCAACACACGAAGCAAGAACAGGTGTAGTGTTGCTAACCAATACTACAACACCACTTATTAGTCACTGGGGTAGTGCGTTTATTACAGACGGTGGATTTGATGAAGACCGTGGTTATATTTTCTCATATGCTGCAACAGGTGTTGATATTACAGCAACTAAACGTACAGCATTCTTACTACGTCTAGCACCTAGTGTATCAAATGCTGTTACAGGAAATTTAGGTGAAAGAGAACTACTAAACAGAGCGCAGTTACTACTACAAGGTATTGAGATTACTTCAGATGGGGAAGTTGGCGGCGCAAACATCCAAGGTGGTATTATTGTTGAAGGTATTTTGAATCCTCAAAACTATCCAACAAACGTTGCTTCGGTATCATGGTCAGGCTTAGCAACACCATCACAGGGTGGACAGCCAAGTTTTGCTCAAATTGCTCCTGGTGGCGCGATTGATTGGGGAGCAACAACAGCTACAACAACTGCTACAGTGCTCGGTGATGTATCTACTGGATTTGGACTTGGATATACAACATTCTTTGGCAATGAAAGAAACAATCCATTGACCCTTACAAGAGGATCATATGACGCCGGCGGTCCACTTCTAGTTGGTTCAGTAATTCAGTCTAATAATCCAAGTGCATATACCAGTCAAGAATATACAATACAAAGTATATCGATTAGTGGAAATGCTGTTGATTTATTCTATAACAATAATAGATCTGATGCTACACAAACAGGAGCTACAACATATAACTTTACATACAAAGCATACACAGGCAGAACTTCTCGTTTGCTTTTCAGCGTAGCATCGTGGGAAGCTAGTGGAGCAACAATCGGCACACCAGTAAGTGTTAGTGATACTAATTGGCCGGCGGGTACTGCGGTATCAACTGTTGAAAAATTAACTCAAGGAACAACAGAGTTTTATGAAGTTTCGTTTAACCAGACATCGCTGAACAGTATAAATGTAGCCGATACTGTAACGTTTGAATTTGGTAGTGCTGGATTCGCAGAACCAGGTGAAACAGTGTTTAAATTTATTGCTGTACCAGGAGAGCGTTCAGAACTAGACTTAGCCCAATTGAAAGAATTAACTAATACACCATTGGGTGGTAGAGGTACATTCCCGAATGGTCCGGACGTATTAGCAATTAACATCTATAAAGCAACTGGCGCTAATACTGCAGGAAACATTGTTCTTAAATGGGGTGAAGCGCAAGCCTAATTTGCCTTCACTAATTAACTGCGCAGATAACTATTTGTATGATTACAGTTATAGGCGATTTCATATTAGACATTTTTGAATACGGTATTTCGGAAAGGATAAGTCCAGAAGCACCAGTTCCAATTATCAAAACGATTAAAACAGAGTATGCGCCCGGCGGCGCCGCAAACGTCTGTCAAAATCTTAACTCTCTTGGTTGTAAAGTTAGCGGCATTGGCATTGTTGGATGCGATGACGAAGCAAGTAAACTGACAGAGTTTTTAAAATCAATGTATGTGAGTTACATTAAAGATCCCGAGTGTCCTACTATCACCAAAAAACGTTTGATTTGTAATAATCAACAAGTTGCTAGAATTGATAATGAAAAACGATTTACAAATCCTGTTAATGTAGAGCATTATTGTGGTGAGGATGTAGAGTATCTTATTGTAAGTGATTATAATAAAGGCACAATAGGTGATTGTTCTAAACAATTCGAAACACTAAGACAGAGAAACATCAAAGTAATTGTTGATCCTAAACAAGATCTTTACAATTACAAAAATGCTTGGCTAGTAAAACCAAATAAAAAAGAATTTAAAGAACTAGTAAATGATTTTAAAGACTACGATGATCTTATAAGAAAAGGTATATTAGCGTGTAAGAAATATAACTTTGAATACATGCTTGTTACCCTTGGATCTGATGGTATGATACTGGTCGGAAAAGACGGATACATTCAAAGACAGAACAGTTTTGAAACTGAGGTATTTGATATTACAGGTGCTGGAGATAGTACACTAGCAGGATTAGTTTATAGTCTTTCGAAAGGAAATACTTTAGCAGAATCACTTGAAATATCTGCTAAAATAGCAAGTGTAGCAGTAAGTCATAATGGAACTTACAGTGTAAAAGAAGATGATATTAAAGAAAAAGTTGTGTTTACTAACGGCTGTTTTGACATATTACACCTTGGTCATTTAAAACTATTAAAGTTTGCTAAACAACAAGGTGATAGATTACTAGTCGCAATTAATAGTGACAATAGTGTTAAACGCTTAAAAGGTGAATCTCGTCCTAAATTTAATCAAGAAGACAGAAAAGCAATGTTAGAAAGTTTAGCCATTGTAGACGAAGTAATTATATTCGATGAAGATACTCCATATAACTTGATTAAATCTATAAAACCGGATATAATAGTAAAAGGTGGTGACTATACTGTTGAAACAACAGTGGGTCATGATCTAGCAGAAGTTGTAATTTTTCCAAGAGTAAAAGATTACAGCACATCCAAGATACTAGAGGAAACTAAATGACAAGACTTGAAGGTAAAGTTGAAAAAGGCTGGGGCTACGAATTAATTTGGGCTACTAGTGACAAGTACTGTGGTAAAATTATGGTATTTGAAAAAGTTGGTGCGAAGTTTAGTATGCACTTCCATAAAGAAAAAGACGAAACTTGGTTTGTAAATAACGGCAAATTTAAAGTAAGATGGATTGATACTAAAGAAGCAAGGCTTTACGAAAAAGAATTAAAGGAAGGCGACACTTGGCATAATCCTCCATTACAACCTCACCAACTAGAAGCACTTGAAGCCATGAGTAGTATTACTGAAGTAAGCACACCCGATAGTGTTGAAGATAATTATAGAATTATTCCTGGCGACAGCCAAGGTGCTGTATGATTTATTACGTTGATATAGACGGTACTATTCTTAATACTAAAAACGGAGACTATGAAAATAGTATGCCTATTAGAGATAGAATAGAAAAAATGAATTTATTATATGATCAAGGACATGAAATTCATTACTATACAGCTAGAGGAACAGTGTCAGGTTTAAATTGGGAAGAATATACACAAAAATATTTAGAAGAGATTGGTGTTAAATACACATCATGTAAAGCGGGCAAACCGCACTATCATTTTTGGATAGATGATAAAGCAATAAATTCGGAAGATTTTTTTAAATGATTATAGTAACGGGCGCACTTGGTTTTATTGGTTCTAATATTGTAAAAGAACTTAACAGACAAGGAATATCAGATATAATTTTAGTTGATGAAATGAAAAACGCTGACAATATTGTTGGCTGTAATTATAAAGTGCTTATGGAAATGAGAGACTTTTATAAAAATTTCAAAGACTGGAAAAAAGTAAAATGTGTTTTTCATCAAGGTGCTATTAGTAGTACAACTGAAACAAACAGCTCAAAGATTCAAATATACAATATTAAACCATCTCTTACACTACTTCATGAATGTTTAGAGCATAACATTTTATTTTCATATGCTAGTTCTGCTGGTGTATATGGAACAGATCTGTACTTTAGTGAAGATGCTGAATTAAATCCTAAATCACTGTACGCAGAAAGCAAAGCAGTAATAGATAAAAAAGTACAAGAAATATTAAAAGTAAAACCTGATGCTAAAATACAAGGCTGGAGATACTTTAATGTATACGGCCAAGGTGAACAATTTAAAGGTGATCAAGCAAGTCCTGTTTATAAGTTTACAAAGCAAGCCAAAGAAAAGAAAAAAATCTTTATTTTTGAAGGTAGTGAAAATTATAAAAGAGATTTTGTTTGTGTAGACGACATCGCAAAAACAGTAGTTGCTGCAAGTAAGAAAAAGTTCAATGGAATTTATAATTTAGGAACTGGTCATGCTATCAGTTTTAAAGAAGTTGCTGAAGTCATTGCTTCAAAGTATAACGCATCTATTAGCGAAATACAATTTCCAACAAATCTAGAAGGACAATATCAAATATTCACTAAAGCTGATATGAGAAAGTTATCGGAAGTTATGCAAGTCGATGACTTTCAATCGATCGAGCAATATGTTTCGCAGTCTTAACTTGATCGTCCATCTTTTTCTTGTGAGCATTTAACCTATCTTTTAACTGAGCATGTGTATTATAAGTCATTTTATGACTGTCTAATGATAATGCTTGTTTGTCAAACTCTTCAACTAAAGATTTAAATTTTTCGTACATCTGTTTGAATTCTGTTTGTTCAGTACCATGTACAAAGTCAATATACTTTTCGTAGATTTCACAATCTCTACGATAACCTGCGCTTTTTTTAATCGATATCATAACTCTTACCTGTTGCTAAAATAGTTTCAATCTTAACTTGTGTAATCTTATTAGAAAGTGTATTCTTTAATCCTATGTGAACGTTTTTTGGTAAGTTATCTAAATTAGACCAACTATATGTGCCTGTAGGACAAGCAAAATCATCTTCAACTAAGACTACATAGGTACTATACTCAAAGCCACTATCTTTGCTTGTGTATAGTTCAATGGGTACAAATTTCGCATCTGTTAAATTATAACTTGATAATAACTCTTGGGCATCTTCAATTACACCACGATTGCGTATGAATGTAGGAACAGTCCATTTGTTTTCCCAAATAAGGAAAACACGCCCACTGTTTATCGACAGAAATAATATACCAGCACGTTTTTGCATACTGTTATATATTAAGGAATAAGATCAAAACCCCAATATCCGGCTGTGTATTCACCCTCAAAAGATTTAATCCATTGTTCACCATCCCACTTATATTGTGTCATGGTGTTTTGGTTCTGTAAGTATCTAACGTCTGTATTGTTACTAGAATCAAAAATTACATTCCACTTTGATCCGTCCCATTCAATAATATCGTTAGCTTTTCCTTTAGCATTGTTCCATGCTGAAACATCTGGATTTGTATCTTCTAATATTAGATATCTTGTTTTATTCGGAATACCATTACTAAAATGACTAACTGGATTAAATGTAGTCGGGTCAATTATGCCTGTTACATAAGGAATATCTATAGAGTTAGCCGGAAGTGTATCACTGTCAAAAGACACTTCTATATAAGAACTATCTAAAGGATTAACTGTGAAGGTTCCGACAATTTCAGTTCCATTCGGTTTAGTAAATCTAATTTGACTGATTCCTGCTTTGTATCCGCCGTATACTGGCAATACTTCGTTCCAGTCTATCCTTTCTCCTTGTTTAACAGGAGTAGATAAACCTAACTCTTTTACTGCTTCATTGCTATCAAGCACACTTACATAGTAATTTCCGGTATCAACACCAGTAACAGTTTTTGAACTAAGCATCAACACACCAAAATCTCCAGGTGTAGCAAATATACTTCTTTCAACAATTCCTGAAGTATTAAATACCAGCTCTTCTACAGATTTTAAAGCACCGTCTTCATTGAACATATTCATTACAATATTTTGTACAACACCCAATTTTTTAACCTTAACAGGCGGGCTAATATAGATAGGCATTTCAAAATCCATAGTTGCTATATCAATATCAACTTCAGTTCCTTGTGGAATACTTCTACTTGAAAATGTTAAGTTGTTTAGTTCTACAACACTTAAACTAGTCCAGTCAATATAGTTGTCTGTAGTCTGTACTTCAAGACTTGGATTAAACAGTACAAGAATTTGTTCTAGTATTTGTAATTTCTGATCAGTATTAGATGTCCAAAGATCAGCTCTCATAGTAAGTCTAAATGGTGTAGGCATTAAGCGTTCTACAGTATACCCCGGACCTTGATTATTTTTGTATATAGGATCGCCGCCAGCATCAAAGTCGTCATAATCTCTTTCACGTACACTTAGTTTACTAACAAATGTTGGATCTGCTGTACGTGATCTATCAAGCTCTAGTCCTGTAATATAACAAGCAATCTTAGGAACACTAGGAAGTTTGTTTTCTGAGTTTTCTCTAATAATTTGTGCTACTTGTTTTGTAAGATCACCGTAGGAAACTGGAATTGCTTTTAAATCACCGTCACCATCTTTATACTGAAACCCTATGAACATCCTCATAAATTGAGTTACATAGCGTCTTACTTGTCCGTCATAAAAGAAATCCATTATTAATTATCCGCTTTAGGTTTAAGCACTTTTGAAAGGCTTTGTTTCTCTTCAACTTGCTTGCCGTTTATTGTACTTACAGTAGGATTGTTAATAAATGATCCTTTCTGATTCAATCTAGGTTCACCGCTCGCAGTGTTGTTTTGACTCATTGTCATTCTTACATTATCTTCGTATTTCACCCATCTTTTTCCATCGTATCTAAATAATCTCTTAGGATGATAATCGGTACGTAAGCAGAATTGTCCTTCTACTGGACCTCCTGGGAACGCAATACCACTAGTAAACGGAGCACCATTTGGTGTTTCTGCGTCTTCGTGATAATTTTGATAACCATCTTTAACTGGAGTTGCTTCAACAGTTGTAGCATTTACAACATTACCCGACTGTCCAGCACCAATTTGAGCATTACTAGCATTAACTGTTTTTACATGTCCTGTTTCAGGATCAATAGGAATAGTATAGTATGGTGTTGTGTCGTACCCGCTCTTAGGAGCATCTGCTTCTGCTTGATCTTGAACTGCGTCTGTAATCTGCATTTCTTTTTCGTAAGTACTCATAATGTCTCTGAGTCTATCAGCAAACTTATAATATGTACTATCAGGCGGAGCAATACCTGTAACTGGTTCAATTACAGTGTAATTTACACCTTCATATTCTACTACATCTCCAATTTCATATTGTACTTCAGTGTTCCAATTGCCTTTGAAGTTTTCATCATCAGCAACTTTATCAAGTATCTGTTTAAATTCTTGTGAGTCTACTAATGGTGTACATTTAGCTCTATAAAGATGTGGATACCAAGTAACACTAAATCCTTCTGCGGCACGATTTACTTCTTCAATTACATAAAATCTTTTTAAAGCAAATGTTAAATCGTTTAAAGCAAACTCATCTTTTAAGTGAGGTAACTCAATTACATCACCTGCCATAATCTTTCTGCCAAGTTTTTCCACAGTATCGTTAATATGAAACGTAACAAACAATGTATCGTTTTGTAAGAACAAACCGAACTGGCTTAAATTAAAGTCAATGTTGTTTACGTTATAAACACCACGCAATGGATAAACATCTGGCTCATACTTACGATCTCTGTTTTCTAAAAACAGCATATCTTGTATTCTAGTTTCCGGAGTTGATGTACTTGATTCGTAGTTAGGAACAGTAGGACTGTATTCGCCGTCCTTTTGCTCGCCGGGGCCTATATACTTGTGTAAAAGCACGTCTGTACCCCCTACTTGGAACATCTCCCACGCAGTTTTATCAATAAATTTGTAATCATTGCCCTTCTCTGGGCGGTATAAACTTAATCTTGGCATAAACATATTTATCGTAACGATAAATACTTACATGAGCCAATTAGATATTGAAAAACAAAAAGTATTCGATTATTGCCGCACAATGCTAGGTGAGGGCATGATTGATGTTGAATTAGATCCTGAGCATTATGAAACTGCTCTAGAACGTTCTTTAGGTGTATTTAGACAGCGTTCTGACAACGCTGTTGAAGAAAGTTTTGCGTTTTTAAAACTAGAACTAGATCAAAATGAATATATCTTACCAGATGAAATTCAAATGGTAAGAGAAGTGATGCGTAGAAGCATTGGCTCACGAAGCGGTGGCGGACAAGGCGGCACAGTATTTGAACCGTTTAACCTTGCTTACACTAATACCTATTTGTTAAGTTCAACTAACATGGGCGGACTTGCTACATATGAATTGTTTGCTGGATATCAAGAACGTGTAGGTAAGACATTTGGTAGTTTTATACAGTTTACTTGGCATCCTGAAACTAGAAAACTGTTTATTCATCAAAGACCAAGATCCGAAGAGGAAGTAGCACTTCATGTTTATAACAGAAAGCCTGACGTAAGTATAATTAAAGATGTCTACTCAGGACAATGGATTAAGGATTATACACTTGCCAACTGTAAAATGATGTTAGCACAGGCACGTGAGAAGTTTGCTAGTATTGCTGGCCCACAAGGTGGTACTGCTCTTAACGGTGCTAACTTAAAAGCCGAAGCACAAGCAGATTTAGAAAGATTAACAATGGAATTAGTAACTTCTGTAGCAGGCAGTAATAATTCAGGTTACAGTTTGATTATAGGATAGAAAAATGAAAACTAAAAAATTAATAAAACAATTATTTGTGGCAAATCTTAAACACAATATCAAAGAAGCAAGAGAATTGAGACGTAAACTTTTTAAAAAGAGTCTTGATGGTAAACACACGGAATTAGCAGACTAATGAAAGCATCAGAATTTACATCAGACGATTATGAAGCATACTACATGGAAGCCGCTAAAATGGTTTGGGGTGTAGGTAAGAAAGATGCTAGAGGCGGAACAGTAAAACAAAAATTCCGTTGTGCGTCAGGACCTAGAAAGAGTAGACAAGTAAGTCATCCGTCAAAATGTTTTGATCATCCTAATGTAGCAAAATCACAACAAATGAAACGCACTAGAGCTAGAACTGGTCCAACACAGTCAAGACATCAGAAGCGTACAAAATCTATTAACACAGCAAGTGTACTAGCAAATAGATTGAACAATCCTAGAAGTACTAAAAAAGCCAAACCTTGGTATTAATGGTTGACAGCGTTGCTGTTTTACCGTATACTATATGAATGCTTGAGATAACACCACTATTTCCTATTCCACTAGCAGTTACTAATATCGGACAATTAGATCCGTTGAAGTTGGCATGGATGAAAAATCTTAAATTTCCGCCTGGTCAAGCCGCAAGAGATTACTTAGATGATGATCTCGTTGAAACGTCAAAAGGAATGTATTTTCTTAATAAATCGGAAATGGAAGGTATAAAGAGTAAAATACAACTTGCTATAGATGAATTTGTAAAAACATTAGACGTTTCATTAGATTTAAAAATTACAACTAGCTGGCTTAATAAGACAGAACCTGGCGATTGGATCCGGAGTCATACACACGAGTGCGCTATGATTAGCGGTGTATACTATCCAGAAGTTACTGCTGAATCATCTCCAATTATTTTTAATAAATCATCGTCGTATACTAATTTGTTTCATCAAACAGTAAAACCTATAGCAAACAATATTAATATGTTGAACTTAGAAGCATACGTTGTACAGCCTAAGACTGGAGACGTTATTATGTTTCCGAGTCATTTAGAGCATGAGGTCCCTATCAACGAAATAGGTGATAGATATAGCGTTGGTTTCAATTCGTTCGCAACTAACTCCGTTGGAGTTGGACAATCAAAGGTAACAATAAATGAGTAAACTACCCAAGCTATTAGTTGTTGGTCACGGCCGACACGGCAAAGATACAGTGTGCGAGCTGTTAGAAGCATACGGATACACATTCCAATCAAGTTCAAAGTTTTGTAGTGAACTGTTTATCTTTAACGAACTCAAAGACAAATACGGATATGCCGACGAAGAAGAGTGCTATGCTGATAGACATCAACATCGTACTGAATGGTATAATATGATACATGATTATTGCCGTGATGATTTAGCACGACTAGGACGTAACTTATTTGCCAAGCATGATATCTATTGCGGGTTGCGTAATAAGCGTGAATTCCATGCTATGAAAAACGAAGAGATTTTTGATTATGCTATTTGGGTTGATCGTTCAGATCATTGTCATTTAGAACCTGCCACTAGTATGACTATTGAGCAATGGATGTGTAACTACACTGTTGATAATAACGGCGATCTTGATAGACTAAAATTAAACGTAGATATACTAATGCGTACTATCTTTAAAAATCAGGGGTTAGATCTCCCTGCTTCCAGCGACTACCTTCTTTCTGAAGTGTTCGTTGACAGTTAGCACAAACTGTTTTAAGATTGCTTGGTCTACAGTTATTTAAATTTGCGTCAATGTGAAATACATTAAACACTTCTTGATGCTTTGACTTATATCCGCATTTGTCACACTGATCTTTCATCCGATAGCCGAATGTATACCATTTAGGCACACCGTGATTTAACCCGTGCTTTAAACAATTTTCACACATTTTGCGGTAATATGTACGGCCGTTCTTTTTATAATTAACAGCCGCAGGGCGTAAACCGCATTTACATAAAGGTCTCATACTAATACTTACCCTTTTTTACCCCTTTTTCTGTGTTGTAAACCCCGTATTTTTGTCTGATGCCGATAAATATTAGTACAAGAATTTAACCATCAGGAGATAATCGAATGGCATTACAATCACCAGGCGTCCAGGTTACGGTAACAGACGAGAGTTTTTACACTCCCGCAGATGGAGGTACCACTCCACTTATCGTACTAGCTACGGCCCAAGATAAACAAAATGCTTCCGGCACAGGTATTGCTCAAGGAACCTTGGCAGCCAATGTTGGTAAAGTATATAAAGTTTCTAGTCAACGTGAGCTAGTTGACTTTTTTGGTACACCAATTTTTAAACAAACAGTTTCAGGCAGTCCAAGACACGCTGACGAACAAAACGAATATGGGCTACAAGCGGCATATTCATTCTTAGGCGTTGCTAACTCAGCTTTTGTAGTAAGAGCTGATATCGACCTAAACGAATTAACAGCACAAGCAACTGTTCCAGGCGCTGATCCATTTGATGGTCAATGGTGGTTGGACACAGCAAGTACTACTTACGGCATTTTTGAATGGGACGGCAATCCATCAACATTGGATGGCCAAAAGTTTGCTAACAAATCTCCAATTATTATTAATTCAACTGATGTAGCAAAACTAAACGGATCTGCTCCAGCAACAGGTGTTGGTAGAGTAGGCGATTATGCGATTGTTACAGTATCAGATGTTGTTAGAGTTTACTATAAAGGTATTGACTATACAACAGCAGGAAATCCTGTTTCATGGGCAGAAATTGGTACTAAAGAATGGCGCAAAACTTGGCCAGTATTTACTGCTGAAAGAGATGGCCATTCAGCTCAAGTAGGTCAAACAACTTTTGAAATTAACGGAACAACTGTTACGTTACCAGCAGGTTCGACTGTAGATAACGTTGTAACTATTGTAAACAACCTTAGCATCCAAGGTGTTAAAGCGGCGAAAGTTAACAATAAATTTACACTTTATATTACAGACACAGTTGATGACGGATTAGGCGATAGTACAGACTCAAATGTAATTGAAATGGTTGATGGTTCTGCTTCAATTAACGCATTGTTTGGTACAGTTGGCGGCGTGAGCGCAGGTTCATACTACGGTCCAGAACTTGATATGGGACCACATACTGCTGTTCCGCAATGGAAGTCAACATCACAAGCACCACGTCCTTCAGGAAGTGTTTGGGTTAAAACAACTGAGCCTAATCAAGGTTCTCGTTGGAGAGTTAAATCATGGGATTCAGGAACTGAGGCTTTTGTAGAAACACTAGCACCTTTATACCTAAATCCACAAACTGCTATTTACAACTTAGACAGAACTACAGGCGGTGAGTCAATTGTTAAGGACTCGCTTTTTGTACAATACAACTATACTGAAGATTCAGGATACGATAGTACACCTAAGACTGCTAGTTTTAAAATCTTTGTTAGAAAGCAGACTGGTATTACTTCAGTAGAGAGCGATCCTATTACTGCTACTTCATTGACAGCAGGTAGTTATACTATTAATATGAGAGAATCAGTTATTGGTTCAGCAACACTAAGCACAGCATACGCTATTACATTTACAGCAACAGGTGCTGTATCAGATGCTAACGTTGTTGTAACTGCTATCAACAATGCTCAAATGGCGCATGTTGAAGCAGAAGTAGTAAGTGGAAAAGTTGTAATCAAACATAACGCAGGCGGCGAAATTAGATTTGAAGACGTCGACGGCGCAATGGCAGATATGGGCTTTACAGCATACAACTACGCAACTTCACAAGGTACTGTTAATCTTTACACAGCACCAGCAGGTGATAGTTATGATTTTGTAGCAAGTAACTGGTTACCTTTAGCAGGTAGCACATATGGTTACATTGCTTCAAATGAAGCACCACAGAATGATCCATCAGAAGGCCAGCGTTGGTATTCAAGTTTAACTGACGAAGTTGATATTATGGTACACAATGGTTCTTCATGGGAAGGTTATGCTAACGCATTTCCAAATACAGACCCAGCAGGACCTAAAGTATCACCAACTCGTCCAGTAGAACAAAGCGATGGTACTTCACTAGTAAGTGGAGATATTTGGATTGATACTTCCGACTTAGAAAATTACCCTGTAATTTACAAGTACGATTCAGGTGCGCAGAAATGGAACTTAGTTGACAATGACGATGCCACAAGCGAAGATGGTGTTGTATTTGCTGACGCAAGATGGGGAACTGACGGAACACAAACAGAAGCTGGCACAATTAAAAACTTGCTGTCAGAAGACTATGTTGATCCAGATGCTCCAGATCCAGCACTATATCCACAAAACATTTTGTTGTTCAATACACGTAGATCAGGATTTAATATCAAGGTTTACAGAGAAAACTATATTGACACAACAGCTGACAACACAAGATTTGCTAATCAAAACATGGCACTGTACGCAACTGACCGTTGGGTAACAGACTCAGGTGAAAAGTTTGGCAGAAAAGCTCAAAGACAAAGTGTTGTTGAAAAAATCAAAGCAACGATCGCAAGCAATCAGCAGATTAGAGAAGACGAAGTTCGTCAGTTTAACTTACTGTCATGCCCAGGCTACCCAGAAGTTACACAGAACTTGGTTGATCTAAATACTGATAGAGGAACAACAGCGTTTATTGTTGCTGACTCACCATTTAGACTAAAATCTGATACACAAACTTTAGTTGAATGGGGTAACAACACAAATGGAGCAACTGATAATAATGACACAGGACTAGTAACATTTGATGAATATACTGGTGTGTTTTATCCAAGTGGCTTAACAACTGATAACACTGGTTCAACTGTTGTTGTACCAAGTTCACACATGATGCTAAAAACAATAGCAGTGAGTGATCAAGTTGCTTATCCGTGGTTTGCTCCGGCAGGTATCAGAAGAGGTGGTATTACTAACGCTACATCAGTAGGTTATGTTGATGCTACTACAGGTGATTTCAACAGTGTTTCATTAACTGACTCACAAAGAAATACACTTTATGATATCAAAGTTAATCCGATTACATTCTTTAACGGCGTAGGACTTGTTAACTACGGTCAAAGAACAAGAGCATCAGGATCATCAGCACTAGATAGAATCAACGTAGCACGTTTGGTAATCTACTTAAGAACACAACTTAATAGACTTGCTAAACCGTTTGTTTTTGAACCTAATGATAAGATCACTAGAGACGAAATCAAACAAGCAGTTGAGAGTTTAATGCTTGAGCTTGTAGGTCTAAGAGCACTTTATGACTTTGCTGTTGTATGTGATGAATCAAACAACACTGCGGCACGTATCGATCGTAACGAGCTTTATGTGGACATTGCTATTGAACCAGTTAAATCAATTGAGTTCATTTACATTCCACTAAGACTTAAGAATACTGGAGAAATCCAAGGACAAGCGTCGGCCTAATTTGAGAGGGGGATTTATTCCCCCACTCATTATGCTAAATAATATTATACAAACGGAGCAAAATTAAATGGCTATTTCAACACTATCAAAATTAACAGTTCCTTTAGCAACTGATACATCTTCAAGCAACCAAGGCTTGTTGATGCCAAAGCTAAAGTATCGCTTTAGGGTGGTACTACAAGGCTTCGGCGCTAATGGTACTGTACCAACAGAACTAACAAAACAAGTACAGGACATTACTCGTCCAAAGATTAACTTTGAAGAGATGGAAATTCCTGTGTACAACTCACGTATCTACCTAGCAGGTAGACATAACTGGGAACAAGTTACACTTAACGTTCGTGATGACGCAAGTGGTTCAATCCAGAGATTGTGTGGTGAGCAAGTACAGAAACAATTTGACTTCTTTGAGCAGGCTTCTGCTGCATCAGGGCAAGACTACAAGTTTACTACACTAATTGAAATCTTAGATGGTGGTAACGGTACACAAACTCCAAATGTACTAGAAACATTTGAGTTGTACGGTACTTTTGTACAAAACATTGACTACGGTGACTTGAACTACACTTCAAACGAACCAGCAATGATTAACATGACACTAAGATATGACAATGCTATTCAGTATAGAGGCGGCGGCGTTGACGGTATTGGTAGAAATATTGGTGCTAGAACAATTGGCTCTCTAACAACTGGTGGTGGAGCATAACAATTAAAAGATAGATAGTTTGTTGAACAACTGAAGCTCGGGCTTAAAACCCCGGGCTTTTTTTGTGACTAAATAGTAGTATGGCAGATAAATTTACAAGATTCTTAGGCGGGTTCGGAAGTGGACTCTTAAACCCAAAAGGTAATTTAGGCGATAGCAGGCATGCGTCTCGTATGTTTGTTGACGGAGCTATGGCTAGAGCTCCTAGAACTAAATTTCTTTTTCATGTATACTTTGATATAAATTGGGACGCTCTAGGAAACCAATCCTGGAAAGATAGACACAGAGAAGAAGTGTCAATGTTAGTAAAAAATTCTACGCTTCCAAGATTTAGTTTTGAGTCTGATGTAAAAAATCAATACAATAGAAAAAAGATGATTTACAAAAACATCAACTATGATCCTATACAAATTAAGTTTCATGACGATAGTGTTGGTATTGTTAATTCGTTATGGGCACTATATTATAGTTACTGGTCACCGGAAAGAGATAATCCAGATGGTGCTTGGAGTTTAGGAAAATCATTTGATACAGGAACAGGTCCATACAACAATGGTGCTAACACTGAAGCCGGAAATTATAGATATGGTTTAGATTCAGATAGAGTTGTTAAACCATTCTTTAATAATATTACAATTTATACTATGTCTCATAAAAGGTTTAATAGTTACAAACTGATTAATCCTTACATTAGATCTTGGGATCATGGCAATGTTGACTATTCCGAAAGTGGTGGTACTGTTGAAGCCACAATGGACATTGGCTACGAAAGTGTAATTTATGGATCAGGCACAATTGACACAGCAGGACAAGCAGATCCAAAAGCATTTGCTACCTCGCACTACGATAAAGTACCAAGTCCTTTGAGTATTTTAGGCGGAGCACAAGGAAGTTTATTTGGACCAGGTGGTATTTTAGCAGAAGATACAGGCACACTTGCTGGAGCAAAAGATATCTTCGGCGATAACTTCCAACGCCCGGGTGGATCTATTGGCGGATTACAAGCCGCAATTGGTGCTATTAATACATTTAAAAGTTTATCAAATATTAGCTCTGAATCACTAGTACAAGAAGGACTCAATTTAGCACTTACTCCTAACAGAGCAGTTAACCTTACAAGTGGAATACCAGGCCTTAGTTTTCCAACATCACAAAATAGCAAAAAATAAAAGGATAGTTACGAATGGCTGACACATATACTAACTTACCACAAAAAGCATCAGAAGATAATGCTACAAAGTCTTTACTATATTTTAATGAATACGGACAAGAAGGATTAGAGTTTAAAGCAGAGGATGTTGATGCTACCCTAGGTTTTCTAAGAGGTAAAGGATTTGCTGAACAAGCATCGATAGTTACAGGTATTGTATTATTAAAACAAGCAAAGTTAGACGGCATTCCAGTTTATCAACTATTAAGTTCATTAGAAGGACTTGAATCATTACAATTATCATCAATTGTTGGAAACATTTTAAATGAAAATAGATATCCAACATCTGCTTTAGGATTTAGAGTTGCTAAAGTATTAAACGAAGAACAGCAGAGAGTTATCATTGCCTAAGTTTGCCCAGGGAAAATTCGAAATGAAAAATCCCAAAAAATATATAGGGAAGAAAACTCCATTGGCAAGAAGTAGCTGGGAATTCGTTTTTATGAGAATGTTAGACGAACACAGTGGGGTTGAACACTGGGCAAGCGAAAGTATACAAATTCCCTACCAAGATCCTTTAACAGGTAAGTACACTATATACGTTCCAGACTTCTTTATTGTGTATAAAGACAAAAATGGAAGAAAAAACGCTGAAGTAATAGAAGTTAAACCAAGTAATCAGCAAATAAAAGAGCGTGTAGGCAAAAGTAGATACAATCAAGAACAGTATGTAAAGAATATGGCAAAATGGGAAGCTGCAACTGCTTGGTGTAAGCAGAATCAACTGAAGTTTAGAATTGTAAACGAAGATGATATTTTTCACCAAGGCAACAAACGAAGATAAGTACAATATGACAAAGAAACTAGAAGAACTATTTAATTTGGACGACGAAAAACCAAAAAATGAGGTAAAACCTATTGAAGAAGATGCGCCTTCAAAGGAAGAAGTACGATCATTAGAAAGAAGTTACACTGAAGTAAACACTATTGCTGGTACTTTACCTAAAATTGATGAATTAGACAGTCTAAATGACAATGAGTTGGATAACTTAGCACAAAAAGCAGAAACAGCGTATGATGAGCTAATGGATTTAGGCATGAATGTTGAAGTACGTTACAGTGGGCGTATATTTGAAGTAGCAGGTAGTATGCTAAAGAACGCTATTGACGCAAAAGCAACAAAAATTGACAAAAAATTAAAAGCAGTTGATTTGAAACTTAAAAAACTAAAAATTGACCAAGATCGCAACCCAGATGCTGAAGATATTATGAATGGTCAGGGTTTTGTTGTAACAGATCGCAATGAATTATTGAAGAAATTGCGCGGAGAGGAATAAATATGAGTATGAAATCGTTAAAAGAATTTATTACAGAATCGAAAAAGACCTACAGTTTTAGAATTAAGGTTGCTGGCGATATACCTGAATCATTTGAAGAGAAACTTCATGCTTCTCTACAAAGATACGGTTGTCAGGGCGTTAAAAAAGTAGGGTCAAGTCCTATTCAAAAGCAAGTAAAGGATTTTCCGGATTTAGAAAATACAGAAGTAACTGTATTTGAAAACACTTGCGATTATCCTGTAACACCACAGGAAATTTCAGTAGCAATTAAAAACAACTTGGCTATGGAATACTCACACTTTAGAGTACGTAATGTTAACGATCCATACGAAGCACAAGAAAGTTCAGCTACAGATGAACCTTCAGGAAAATCAGTATTAAACGATCCTAACTACAAGGACGTTGAAAAAGTTAACGCAAAGGACTACTTTGGTGACGACTTTAACAAGTCTTTCTTAAAAGATCTTACTAAAGCATCGAAAGAAAGAGTTAAAGAAACAGAGTACAAAGTAGAAAAGCCAACAAAACAAGATAAAGCAGGTGCTAAAAGCGCCGTAGGGAGTTAATTATGGATTTTAGAGAATTGTATCAAAAAATTAGAGAGCTTGATACTAGTGCCAACGAGGCATGCGGCGACACAATGCCAGCACCGGCTATGGAAAAGCCAGAAACACCTGAGCCAACAATGAATGTTAGCATGAACGCACAAGGCATGGACAACATTGAAGGAATAATGAAGTTATTCCAGAAAGTAAATCCAGATATGTCAGTAGGTGATAAACCAGATATGCCAGTAAATCCAATGAGTGGTATTGATGCGCCTATGATTAAGCTACCAATTGAAAAAGACGGCGTTGACAACGAAGAACCAGACATGGACGGCGATAACGACGACATGCCAGGCGGCGAAAAAGATGAAAAAGAAGAAGCATGGGACAACGAACCAGATCCAGAATACGATGATTTAGACGCTATTACATCTGGTGGCGACGATCTTCACAAGCGTAAAGGAGCATATCCTGCTACAGCCGGCGGAGACAATCCACGTGCTATGGAATCACAAGATTTACGTGGTAGAATTAAAGAAGAACTTTGGAAAGCACTAGCTGAAGCAAAGAAAGATGATCAAACAACAACTGAAGGCCGTGGACGTGGACGTGGCAAGAAGAAGATGGAAGACCAAACAACAACTGAGGGGCGCGGAAAAGGAAAAGGCCGTGGCAGAGGAAAAGGTTGATTGGTTAGATTACTTTAATCGAATCAAAAAAGTTTGCCCTTGGAGTTACACAGCCTATAAAAAGGGTGAAATCAAAATTAGATCTTGGGATGGCAAGTGGGAACACTTAGGTAACAACCAAGCAATCGTCTATAAAGTCAAAAACACCAACAGAAGACGTTTAAAAAAACTCTGTAAAAGCCTAGATACTAGTTTACAGTACGAATGGCTTTGGAGCGAACCAACTAATGGCCCTTATGCGGCTCCACTACATATATTAATACAACAAGACAGACGCAAGCTATTTGATGCTAGGTTCAATACCGGTTATTACGACGATATTATTAGTTAAATAGTAGTATGGCAAAGAGTTTAGAAGGCGTACTTGTAAAAAAGGCACACGCCAAACAAAAATATACACTAGAGCAAGTCGAACACTTAGAAGCGTGTATGGACCCTGTTACAGGTCCTCTTTATTTTGCGAAAAATTTTATACAAATTCAGCATCCTGTTAGAGGTTCTATTCCTTTTGAACCGTACGGCTTTCAAACTGGTCTGATTGAGTCCTACACAACTCATAAACAGTGTATTGCGATGCTTCCAAGACAGATGGGTAAAACAACATGTGCTGTTGCTTACTTGCTGTGGTACACAATGTTTGTTCCTGACTGTCAAGTTCTTATTGCCGCACACAAATATGAAGGCGCAAAGGATATCATGGATCGATATCGTTTTGGATATGAAAATTTGCCTGACTTTATACGTGCTGGTGTTTACAGTTATAATAGAAATACTATCGAATACGATAACGGAGCAAGAATACAAGCAACAACCACAACAGAAAATACAGGACGTGGTAAATCACTATCTTTAATTTACTGTGATGAGTTTGCGTTTGTTCAGCCTCCTGAAAAAGCCAAGGAATTTTGGACTGCTCTATCACCTACATTAGCAACAGGTGGTAAGTGTATTATTACTTCAACACCAAACAGTGACGAAGATCAGTTTGCTATGATTTGGACTGAGGCAAACAAAAAGTTCGACGAGCATGGCAACGAAGCAGAAGTAGGTGTTAACGGCTTTGGTTCATTTTTTGCTCATTGGAGCGAACATCCAGATAGAGATGACGAATGGGCAAGGGTTGAACAAGCAAAAATTGGTGAAGAACGTTTTAGACGTGAATTTGAATGTGAATTCTTGATCTTTGATGAAACACTTATTAATGCTGTTAAGCTCACAGAGCTTGAAGGTAAAGAGCCTATACTAACAACTGGGCAGACACGCTGGTACAAAAACATAGATCCTAAATGTACCTACCTAGCCGCACTAGATCCGTCATTGGGGACAGGTGGCGACTATGCCGCAATACAAATATTCGAAATGCCAAGTATGATTCAAGTAGGAGAGTGGCGTCACAATACAACACCGATACAACAACAAATTAGAATCATGCGTGAAATATTAAAATACATTACAGAACAAGGTGAAGAAAAAGGTGGCACACCGCAAATTTATTATAGTGTAGAAAATAATACACTAGGTGAAGCCGCACTGGTTGTAATTAATGACATTGGTGAAGAAAACTTCCCTGGTTTATTCTTAAGTGAGCCTATTAGAAAAGGACATATTAGAAGATTCCGTAAAGGATTTAACACAACACACCGCACAAAGATCACAGCATGTTCAAAATTGAAGAATTTGCTTGAAAAGTATAAAATGACCATACACAGCAAACCTTTAATATCAGAGTTAAAAACCTTTGTTGCTAGTGGTACAGGATTCAACGCAAAAAGCGGTGAACATGATGACCTAGTTAGTGCTACACTATTATGTATTAGGATGGCAGATGTACTAGCAGACTGGGATCCAAAAATTTACGAAAAAATGACAGAAAAACTAACAGAGGATCAAATGCCAATGCCGATATTCGTCAGCGGCAACATATTTTGATAAATATTAACATGGAAGATAATCTTAGAAGTATAAGCACAGACCTATTTTATAAAGTAAGAAGTCGATTTTCTGGCCTAAAACTAGGCAAGGAAACCGGTGAGGTTACTATTAACCCAGAAGAAGCAGTATTTTTTGACTTTGACTACATGGAGGGAGAAAACCCAATTGGCCACGTAAGTGTTAGTCTTGCTGAACCATCTTCAATGAAAGTATATTACAGTACTGGAATTACAGAAAATATGGATGCTGTACAAAAAGACGGTTGGTATACATTTTTAAAGAGTATGCGAGCATTTGCTAAACGTAGATTGATGAGCTTTGATACTAGAGACATTTCAAAGGACAATCTAGATAAAAGAGATTATGCTTTCCTTAGCCAATATTCAAAAACTTCAGATGTAGGGGAATCAATAATGAGCGAAGGAATGTATGGAACATCAAAAACAAGTTTCCAGAAATTAGAAAATACAAAACTTATTGTAAAACATAACAAGGCAGTTGACGAAACTAGTCCAGGTGCTAGAGCAAGAAATATTACAGCACTGTTTATTGAAAATTCATCAGGTGAAAGGTTTAAGTATCCTTTCATTCATTTATCAGGCGCAAGAGCAATGCAAAGACATGTTCAAGAAGGCGGTCTTCCATACGACGATATGGGAAAATATATCGTGGGCCTAAGTGAACAAATTGCTCAACTAAAATCATTCAGTAACTATGTAAATAGAAACGATTTATTAAACGATGACACAAATTCAATTGTTGAAAGAGGCAAGTTAGCACTAGACACGCTAAAAAACGAAGTTAAAAAATTAAGCGGACGTAATTATTACAATCAGTTTAAAGAAAATTTCCAACCAACTGACTATCAAGATGTACCTCAAGAAGTAGTCGACGAGCTAACATCTAAGTTTACAGTTAGAAAATTTAATGAAGAAATGAAAGATGTATTTCCTATTATTCATCGATTGATGAGTGAGGATGAAGTAAACAACGAAGACGACGTAGTCGAAAACAAAAAGGATACACTAGCAAATTACTTTAATAAATTTGAATCATGGGTAAACGAACTTGGAGAAGCAAGTGCTATTCAAAGTTCAGATAGTGATGAGCAGTCACAAGCAATTACAGATTTAAACAAATTAATCGATAAACATTTTCCATCAGGCGTTGACGGATCAAATGCTATTCAAAGCCTGGATGGCATTATTGATGATCCACAATTACAATCACGTATCCAAGAGTTAGCAAAAGAAGATTCAGATCAGTGTATTAGACCTTTAATTAAAAAGTGGGTCGAAGCAAATGCTCCTGAAATTATGTCACAACTTGACTTTGGTGATTTAGAAGATACTGATGAATCAACAGAAGAACCTAAAAACGAAAAATCAGATTCACAAGAACTAGCAAAATTTATTTACAGTTTTTATGATAGAGAAACAGGCAAGTTTCCAAAAGGCGAAACAGGCGTATTAACTATGGTAGAAAAGAAATTCGGTGACAGAGCGGCATCGGTTGCTAAAGGCTTTATTGGAAAGTTAAGTGAAAAGTCAGACAATCAAGAACATGATAACATGGGCTTTACAGACAAACAAATTAAAATGGCATTTGGTGTTTTAAACGATCCTAGATTTAAAGGCGGAAACTATACAGGCGCTGTTGAAATAATTAACAAAATTGCTCCTGGATTAGCAGATCACCCTAGTGTTGCTAAAGCACTACAAAGAACAAACGAAACAGACGAATTAGAACGTATTAAAAAACTTAGCTCGATTTAATGATTTTCTGGTTGACTTTCTAGAAAAATAATGTATAATTAATAGTGTAGTAAGAAATTACTGCACTATTTTTTTGGTAAACTCAAGTGGGACTTGTATTTTATACTCACCCATGAACTGTTTACATAATTTAATCTGAAAGGAGACACATTATGTGGACTAAACCAGAAGCAATTGAAATGCGCTATGGCTTTGAAGTTACAATGTACGTAATGAACAAGTAATAGTTTTTTCGAGGGCAGAACATCGCCCTCACTTTTTTGGTAAAAGTTTACCAGATTTTGGCAACAAATACGTTGACAATATAAATAGTAGAGTGTAGTATATAAACTGTGCTACACAAAATAGGCACAAAGCACATAGAGGCATAACATATAGGAGGCATTAACTATGGCAACTTTAGCAGAAATCCGAGCAAAACTTCAAGAAGCTCAAAACACAGGCGGCAACCGCACAGGCGGTGGCGATAACGCAATTTACCCACACTGGAACATGTCAGAAGGTAGCGAAGCAACACTTCGTTTTTTACCTGATGGTGATACTAACAACACTTTTTTCTGGGCAGAACGAGCAATGATCAAATTGCCTTTCGCAGGAGTTAAAGGTGATACAGCAAGTCGCCCTGTAATTGTACAGGTACCTTGTGTAGAGATGTGGGGCGATACTTGCCCAATTCTATCAGAAGTACGTGGTTGGTTTAAAGACAAATCACTAGAAGATATGGGTCGTAAGTATTGGAAAAAACGTTCATACATTTTCCAAGGCTTTGTAGCAAAAGATCCTATCAATGAAGATAGTACCCCTGAAAATCCAATTCGTAGATTCATTATTGGTCCACAAATTTTCCAGATTATTAAGTCTGCGTTAATGGATCCAGAACTTAACGAACTTCCAACTGACTTTGATCACGGTGTAGATTTCCGTATTGCTAAAACTAGCAAAGGCGGTTACGCAGACTATTCAACATCTAAGTGGAGCCGTAACGAACGTCCACTAAGTGATGAAGAGAAAGCGGCAATTGACGCACACGGATTGTTTAACTTGAGCGACTTCTTACCTAAGAAGCCAGGTGAGGTTGAACTTAAGGTCATGAAAGAAATGTTTGAAGCATCAGTAGATGGTGAAGCATACGACATGGAACGTTTTGGACAGTACTTCCGTCCAGCAGGAATGAGCCAAGCGACTGGTGATCCAAATGTAGCAAGTTCTACTCCGGCACCACAGCCTGTAACTTCTGCTCCGGCACCAACTGCTGAGCCAACTCCGACACCGGTGGCCGAAACAGCACCAGTAGCCGAGACATCATCTGCTCCAGAAGCAAGTAACAGAGCACAAGATATCTTAGCACAAATTCGTTCACGTCAACAGTAAAACAACGCTCCCGGGTGCTTTAGTATTAATTTACTAACACCCGGGTTTTTACAAAGGAGTTAATATGGCAAAAGCATTTGACATTTCGAAATTTAGAAAAGACATTACCAAGAGCATTACAGGTCTAGGTATTGGCTTTAACGATCCTACTGATTGGATTAGCACAGGCAATTATGCCTTAAACTATCTAGTTAGCGGTGACTTCAATAAAGGTGTTCCGCTAGGTAAGGTAACTGTATTCGCAGGTGAATCAGGCAGTGGTAAATCATACTTCTGTTCTGCGAACATTGTAAAGTCAGCACAAGAGCAAGGCATCTTTGTAGTTTTAATTGACTCAGAGAACGCACTTGACGAAGCATGGCTACACGCATTAGGCGTTGATACAGCAGAAGATAAGTTAATGAAACTTAATATGTCAATGATTGACGATGTAGCAAAAACTATTTCGTTGTTCATGAAAGACTACAAAGAAATGGCTGAAGAAGAAAAGCCAAAAGTATTATTTGTAGTTGACTCGTTAGGTATGTTGTTAACACCAACTGATGTTGACCAGTTCGACAAAGGTGACTTAAAAGGCGACATGGGTCGTAAACCTAAAGCACTAACAGCACTTGTGCGTAATAGTGTAAACATGTTTGGTAGTCACAATGTAGGCATGGTATGTACTAATCATACATACGCATCACAAGATATGTTTGACCCTGATGATAAAATTAGTGGCGGACAAGGCTTTGTGTATGCGTCATCTATTGTAGTAGCAATGAAGAAATTGAAACTAAAAGAAGATCTAGATGGCAACAAGACTACAACAGTAAATGGTATTAGAGCGGCGTGTAAAGTAATGAAAACACGTTATGCTAAACCGTTTGAAAGTGTACAGGTTAAAATTCCATATGAAACAGGAATGGATCCGTACAGTGGACTAGTGGATATGTTTGAAGCAAAAGGTATACTTAATAAAGAGGGCAACAGACTTAAATACGTTGACCTTAACGGAGAAGTACACCTGGACTATCGTAAACAATGGACAGGCGAAAAACTGGACATGATTATGACAGACATAGCCAATAAACCAGATGTGGCTGAACCAGTTGAGGTAATTACAGATGAAACACAACCTCAAACGGAGACAAGCGAACAATGAATACGGAATTCTTAGCCGATTTATGGAGCACATTAGTTGATTATGTTCCAGAAAACAAAAGAAAAGATCTTGCTTACAACTACGTTAGTCTGCTAACAGACTTTGATGTACCAGCAAGTACCATCGAAGGAATGATGGGAATTGATAGTCACTTAGACAACGCAATCGAATATGCTGTTGATGAAAAAGAAGCCGAGTATGACGAGGTGGATGACTATGACGAAAACGACGACGTGTGGGATGATGAGGACTAAATGAGTAATTGGTACGATAAAGTTTCAAAAGATATTTCAAACATACCAGATGCTATTGCTTACTTTGAAGATGAGCTACTTAATGCGAAACAAGAAGTAAGAATCTCTGGTGTTGTTGAACAGGCATCCGCAAAGATGCCAGGTATCGTTGAACATCGTTTTAACCAATTACAAGAAATAGAAGCAATTCTAGAATACCTCAATATCGAACTACGCAGGCTAAGAAGTCAATATTTTAGAAAATACTTGGAAAACTATCAACGATCTTTAAGCAGTAGAGACTGTGAGAAGTTCGTTGATGGTGAAGCCGATGTAATTGATTTTGAAAAAATTATTAATGAGTTTGCCTTACTGCGCAACAAGTGGTTAGGTATTATTAAAGGGCTTGATATAAAGCAATGGCAAGTTAGTAATATCATTAAACTACGAGTGGCGGGTATGGAAGATGCCACACTATAATTTTATTGAAATTGGTACTAGTAATTTTGACACACTAATTCAAAAAGCAAGTAATGACACAGTTGGTCTTTCTGTAGAGCCAATGACACATTATCTTGAACAGTTACCAAACAAAGATAATGTAAAAAAGATAAACTGTGCTATATCATTTGATAATACAGAAGATGATGTAGACATCTATTTTATACCTGAATCTATAATCAAAGAAAATAATCTATCACATTGGTTAGTTGGGTGTAATTCTATTAACGGATATCATCCAGCACATTTAGATCATAAAGATTTAGTTAGTACAAAAAAGATAAAACAAATTCCAATTAGTAAATTGTTTGACGATAATAATGTTACCAGTCTCGACTTTCTTAAAGTAGATACAGAGGGTGGCGACTCAAAGATCCTCACACACTTTTTTAACTATCTTAATCTTAAAGATAGATCATCATGGCCTAAAAAAATACAGTTTGAATCTAATAAACTAACTCCTGAAGATGACATTAATACAGTAATTTCAATATACGAATCTATAGGTTATACTGTAACCAAACGTAATAAACATAATACGAGTTTAGAACTTGATACCTAAAGTAATCCATCAAATATGGGTTGGAGATAAAAATCCACCCGAAGCATTTTTACAATCTTGGAAGAGCCTTCCGGGATTTAAATATAAACTATGGACTGAAAAAGAACTTAGTAATCTAAGTATGCTTAATCAAGACAAGTATGATTATTATATTAATAGAAAAATCTATCACGGTGCCGCTGACATAGCAAGAGTTGAAATACTTTTTCAACAAGGAGGATTCTATGTTGATGCTGATACTAAAAGATTAAGAATAATACCTCAAGATTGGTTTGACAAAGATTTTTTTGCTGTAGAAGCATATCCTAGTCCTAAGTGGAAATATCGAATTACAAACGGGCACATGGGTTCAACTGCTGGTGGAAAACTAATTACTGAATATAGACAACAAATACGTACTGCGAAAAAATGGAATCCATGTTGGAGTACAATTGGTGGAACAATGTTAACTAACATTGTCACTGAACATTTTAAAGACGATCCTACTACATTAATATTAGAACCTTATACATTCTATCCCACAGATATGAAAGGCAACCCAATTGACGATAAAAGAACAAGTGAGGCTTACGCTACACACATCTGGGGATCAAAAAATAAACAACTCTACGTTTAGAGTTTGCCTTCTTTACGCATTTGAGCACGTATTTTTGTAGCACTAATATCGTGAACTTCTTTTCCTAGATCATGTTCTGTAAACGTGTAACCTACACCACGTCCATAACTAATATCAACAATGTTTGGAACTTGCATTAGCATGTACTCAATGCCATGTTCATACCCGGCTTCTTTTAATTTCCATTGTATTTCTGAACTTACGATGTGATGTTCAAACGGATTATCATCTTGTTTTATTGTTCTTCCTCCGCCAGCATCTTCGCCAACGATGCCACTTACATCACGAATCATAATACACACTTGACCTGTTATTGCTAATGCTTTTTCAAATAATGCTGTATGGCCATCATGCCATGGTTGCCACCGACCTAACATCTGTACAGTGGGCTTTTTCATATCAAACATCTTTAACTCCAAATTTTATATGTTCGTACCAAACTCGTTCATGTACATAATATAGAACAAATTTAATAATAATGTCAGCAACAAATACTAAACCTACAGCTTTAGGCGGTAACCCAAAAGAGTAGGCTATTATTGCTGTGGTAATACTTGCTATGATTCGCCAAGTGATAGCCTTGGCAAGATGCCTAGTTTTTGTTACCATTTTTTTCTATATATCTTTGAACAACTGGTAATAGTTGCTGGTGAGTATCTTGAAACCATTCAGCTACATGATAATCACATTTTTGCGGCTTTTGGAAAATTTTATTGGTATCTTCGAATCGACCTTCTTTGATAGTATCCATCCAAACAGTAAAATCTGGATCAAACTCTGCTCTTGCTTCTTCTGTTGGACATACAAAGTCTGCTACAGCAATCTTGCCTGCGAGTACAACGCCGTCTGCTAGATGTCGCATACGTTGTGCTTGTCTTATACGTCCTTCAGGTGTAAAATCCCAATCGTCATATTCTTTACGAACTGTGTCTGCGTTTAAATGAACACCACCGATTAGATCAGCAAAAGGCTTTGCTAATGTTGTTTTGCCACTTCCGGGCAAACCAAATATTAAAATTTTCATATGATATGTCCTTTCACATCTTTATTTATGGATTATAAGAGCATATAAATATCGTTATGAGTAAGCGAATAGTTTTAGTTACCGGCGGCTTTGATCCCCTTCATTCGGGCCATATTGAATATTTCAAAGCTGCAAAAGAGCTCGGAGATGAGCTCGTAGTAGGCGTTAATTCAGATGCTTGGCTAGTCCGCAAAAAAGGCAGACCATTCATGCCTTTTGAAGAACGAGCGGAAATAATACGCAATCTATCAATGGTAGATCGTGTAATTCATGTAATGAATGATGACAAGTATGATGACGCAAGTGGAGCAATTCATTATCTTTTTAACACAAGCGGAGATATTAAAATTGTTTTTGCCAATGGCGGTGATCGCAAAGAAGGCAATGTTCCAGAAGAGAAAGTATACGGTAACACTACTAACGTAGAATTTGTGTATGGTGTTGGCGGCTCTAATAAAAAGAATAGTAGCAGTTGGATATTGAAAGAATGGGGACAACCTACTACTGAAAGAAATTGGGGTCGCTACACTGTATTAGATAAAGGACCAGGATGGCAAGTTAAGCAACTAGAGTTTGATGCTGGTAAAGCATTGAGCGATCAACGCCATTTTAAAAGATCGGAACATTGGCATGTTGTCGAAGGCAATATCAAAATGGAACTAGAAGAATACAACGACTGGGTTAAAGTTACAAAACTTCTTAAGTCAGGCGATAGTATTGACATACCTACAAGGTCGTGGCACAAAGCTACCAATGTTGGTAATGAAACAGCAAAAGTCGTTGAAGTATGGTTAGGTAACGAACTATCCGAAGACGATATTGAAAGAAGGGACTAATGAAAGTATTTGTAGGATATGATACTAGAGAAGATATCGCTTATCAGGTATGTAAGCATAGCATTGTGAGTAAACAAAAACAAGCGGAAGTACATCCGCTTAAACAAAATGAATTAAGAGAAGCAGGATGGTATACTCGTCCTGTAGACAAATTAGCATCAACAGAATTTACGTTTACACGTTTTCTTATTCCTGAACTTACTAACTTTGAAGGTTGGGCATTGTTCATGGATAGCGACATGATTCTTACAACAGATATTAAAGAACTGTTTGATCAAGCAGACGACAAGTATGCTGTAATGTGTGTCCAGCACGACTATAAAGTTAAAGAAGGCTATAAAATGGACGGGCAAAAACAAACAGTTTACCCACGTAAAAATTGGAGTAGTGTTGTATTATGGAACTGTGCTCATCCTAGCAATAAAGTTGTAACAACTGATTTAGTTAATGATACAAATACTACAGGAAAATACCTACATAGATTTGCCTGGTTAAAAGATGAAGAGATTGGCGAACTAGATCATACATGGAACTATCTTGTTGGAGTATATGACGACATTGAAACTCCTAAACTAATACACTATACAGAAGGCGGTCCTTGGTTTGAAAATTATAGAGACTGTGAATTCCATGCTGAATGGAAAACAGAATTGTATAACATGATGGAAGACGAAGTATAATAAATGGCTATCCATTTTCAAAAACCTAACGCGACATTTATACACATTCCAAAAACTGGCGGTAGTAGTTTTGAACAATGGTGTTACAACAATAAAAGTTATGACAGACAACAAAAACATTGTACTGTAAATGACGCTGAAAAACTATGGAGCGATTTAGGAACAACATTTTGTTTCGTTAGAAATCCTTTTGATAGAATGGTAAGTATGTTTCATTTCATAGGCCAACGAGCGCAAGAACGAATTGAAATGCGTAAGCAAGGCCGCCGCACAAAGAAAGGTACAAATGAAAAAGACGATTTATTAATATCAGAATACTATAATAAGGGTTTTGAAAACTGGTTAGTTGAACATTATAATAATATAGAAAATCCTTTTGATTTAGGTATTTGGATGTATGAAAGAAAAACACCTATGACACATTGGGTTGATAATAAAGTTAATATTATTATTAAAATAGAAGAACTAAACAGCAATATATACAAGCTCGAAGAATTGTTTAATTGTAAAATAAATTTACCAGTTACTAATACTACTCAAAGAAGAGATTATAAGTTTTATTATAATAGTAATACAAAAAAAATTATTGAAGATTTTTTCAGACAAGACCTAGAGAAATTTAATTATGAATTCTAATCTAATATTTTTAAGTAAGAAAGGTGAAGACCAATACATCAATGAGATGGCAAAGGGCTTTAATACTACACACACTAACACCGAAGGGTTTGAATATAACTCTAGTGTAAATCCTATTGTGTTACGTGGTATACTTAAAAAGAAAATTATGTTTAAGTGTTGGGAAGATCATAGAGATTTTTACTATGTAGATACAGGATACTTTGGAAATGAAAAATCACCTAGCAATCCAAACGGCTGGAAGTACTGGCACAGGATTGTAAAAAATAATCTACAGCATACAGAAATAGTTGATCGCCCAGATGATAGATTAAAAAAGTTTGACAAAAAGTTCCACGGCTGGAAGAAGTCCGGTCGTAAAATATTAATTGCTATGCCAGACGAAAAGCCAATGAGATTTTACAACGAAGATAAAATGGAATGGCTTGAAAAAACAATTAAACATATTAAAGAACATACTGACCGTCCTGTAGAAGTTAGAGACAGAGCTAAATTAAGACTTCATAGAATTAATTCAACACTAGAAGAAGCACTTAGTAACGATGTATTTGCTTTAGTAACATACAACAGTATTGCGGCAACTGAAAGCATTTTTTATGGAATACCTGCTTTTACGCTTGCTCCAAATGCGGCAAGTCCTGTATCATTACAGGATCTTAGTCAGATCAACAAACCTTATTATCCGGATCAGGATAAAGTATATAAATGGGCCTGTCACTTAGCCTACGGACAGTTTCATTACAACGAAATGAAAGATGGCTCATGGTGGAGAATAATGAATGAAAGTTAAAGTATTTTTAGAATCAGCAGGGACTTTTGATGAAAGAGAAATCCTAAAAAAGTTCTATGAAGGTATCAAAAAATTTGAAAATAAAAAATCAGATGTGTTTACAGAACAGTTAGATGTACAATGGGCTATTGACACAGCATGGGATCATTGCGATGTAGCAGTTATGCTAGGTAGTTGGAAAGACCGAGCAAGACCCTGGCATGTTACAAGAAACGCTATTGCTAAAAATGCTCCTATGTTTATAGTTGTTGAAACTCCGCTGTTAGGCAGACAAGTACACGAAACTAATACACAACATCGCATAGGCATTAACGGATTTTTAAATCATTCAGGAACGTTTTATGTTAGCAAACATGGCAATGAAAGATTACAAAAATTAGGCATTACATGGGATGGTTGGAAAGATAACCCCAATGGGGATATTATATTAATGCTTCAGCTTCCAGGTGATGCCAGTTTAAGAAGCATAGACATTTATGAGTTTGGTCTATGGGCATATAAAAATATTAGAAGATACAGTAATAAAAATATTATTATTAGAACGCATCCTCATCATAATCCAAAAGGACTAGATGATGTACACAAATTTATTAGTGACATTGCCCTTACAGACGATCCGAGGGTAAAAGTTGTTGTAGGATCAAAAGAAAGAACACTTCAAGACGATTTAAAAAATGCTTACTGTACAGTTTCGTATAGTAGCGGAAGTGCTATTGATTCCGTACTAGCAGGAATTCCTACTATTGCTTTAGACCCTGCTAACTTTACTTACGGTATTTCAAGTAACCATATTGAACATATTGACGGTGACAATATTCGTAGAGCAAAAGATGAAGATGTAAAACAATGGTTATATAACTTATCATACAGTCAGTGGAGTGTTGAAGAAATGCAAATTGGCACAGTATGGCAACATCTTAAACCAATTATTGATGAAAAAATTATTGAAGCACATACAACTAGACGTAAAGGCAAGAGATGAAATTTGTAGCATATTTGGCAGGATGTCCGAGCGGGCCAAAGAATAAACATAAACATCAGATACTATGGGACTTTGTTCAAGGTGTAAATCAACACGGCGACCAAGGCATTCTACATCAAGGAAGAGATATTATTGACAGCGATGTAGCATTTATACAAGGCTGGGTACACCAAAGCAGTGGTACTACACCTCATTTGATGTTAAGAAAAAGTGTCATACAGCATCAACATGCTAACAGAAATAAGCTACTTGTAGCTGATAGTAATCTGTTTAATTACATTGATGGTAATGCTGTAAAGGATTATATCAGATACAGTTTTGACGGAGTGTTTCCTACAACAGGAAATTATTTTGATTCAATAGATTATGAAACTGATCCAATGCGCTGGGAACAGATATTTAAAAAGAAAAATATTAAACTTAAAAACTGGCGCAATACCGGATCACACATTTTAGTGTGTACACAGCGTAATGGCGGATGGAGCATGAAAGGTTTAGATGTTCCTACTTGGTTAGAACAAACTGTTAAAACAATACGACAGTATACAGACCGTCCGATTCTTGTTAGAGGACACCCGGGTGACAGATATCATAAACAATACATTGATAGGAATAAGTATACATTGTCGTCAAGTCCGTTGATCACACAAGATTTTAATGATTGTCATGCGGTTGTTACTTACAACAGTAGTCCAGCAGTAGCGGCAGCCATTGAAGGAATACCGGTATATGTAACTGATCCTGAACCAAAGACTAGTCAAGCATGTGCTGTAGCAAATACAGATTTATCAACTATAGAACGGCCAATGTTATTTGATAGACAGGAATGGTTAGAAAAACTTGCTATGAGTCACTGGAATAGTTCAGAGATCAAATCAGGGACAGCATGGAGACACATAAGGAAATACGTATGAACGAATTAGATAAAATTAAAAACTTATTGACATATACCGTAACAAGTGGCAAATCTTATAACGGACGGCATCACGAAACAGGCTATCATACCCTAAATATTAATGGTACTGTACTTCCAGGACAGCGAAATCCGGGACAACGTTTATCAACAGTTAAGTATGATTTTACTAATAAGTCGGTGCTTGACATTGGTAGTAATCAAGGTGGAATGCTTTTTGAAATTGCTAATAAAATCAAATACGGCATTGGAATCGACTTTGACCCGAGATTAGTAAACGTAGCAAATAGAATTAGTAAAACTAACAATTACAATATTGATTTTTATAATTTTGATCTGTCTAAAGAAGATTTTAATTTAATCAACAGCCTTTCAAGAGAAAATAAAATTGATGTAGTTTTTCTACTAGCAGTATGTATGTGGATACCTTCATGGAGAGAACTAGTTACTTGGGTGAGTAAAAATTCATCACATTGCTTGTTTGAATCAAATGGCAAATCTAAACAACAACAAGAGCAAATTGACTTTTTAAATAAAACATTTAGAACAGTTGAAATACTAGCCGAAACAAGTGAAGACGATCCTAAACAGAAGAAGAGAAAACTACTATGGTGCTCGAGCTAAATGGCGTAGTGACTCCTGGCAAAGGGGAGTCAACTCTATGGATGCCAAGGTACCTTCCGCATCTATATCCAGGCACACTTAATATCACTCTAGTACAACCAAGACCAAAAATCAATTGGGCACAAACTTATAGAACTGATATTAATGGGAAGCCATTATACGTTCATCCTTGTAGAATAAATGGAATTAAAGGATATATGATTGCGCCGCCGATGGCAACTTCAAAGAATCCAAAAAAAGATGTTAAGAACCCTTACCTAATTGAATTAGGTCACGAACAAAAACTAAGAGATATTCTTAATTTAAAAGACGGCGATAACGTTCGTGTTGAAATAGATTTTGTTAGTCCCAAAAGGACGTCCTAGTAAGACTCTTTTTTCCATCCTTTTTAATTAACGCTTTCCCCATAACATGATTATGTATCTGTAACGTTACGTAGTGTACGTTAATTGCGTTATCTGCTGGAAGGTATGTCTTACTATATGTTTCAACTAAAGTACGTGCAGCGTGAGGTTTTAATGCGTATCCGCAACACCCTGGCATAGACGTTTGTTTATATACTGCTGGCGCAGGATCGCCTTCTGGATTATCTAAGTACTTCATATACTTTGTACTTTTAGCAGGATGACCTAATGCTACAATAAGAACATCTTTCCAATCAATTGGAAAGTAAGGTCTAGATAATACAATATCATCTTCAAAAATAATGATAGGTTCGTTAAGTTCTATACACTTTTGCCATAGTCTATAATGACTATAAAAGCAACCCTTAACCCCTGGAACAGATACTTTTGCTTTTTGCTTTTCGTCAGACCAAGCATTTTCACTTGCGCCTTTAATACCAACTGGATGAAGTACACGCCCTTCTTTTTCCATCATATTAACAGCGTCCCAGCCGTAAGTTCCTTCGAACAACTCAGCATCCATACCAAACTCGTTTAATTGATTTTTTAAATTGTTAGCAGTGTTTAATGATGCTTCAATTTTACTGAGTGTAATTATAAAACTTTTCATTGCCAATATTTTTCTGTTCTGTTAACACGTAGATCTTTTTGTAAACTACGACCGTTTGTTTTTCTATCACCTTTTAGATGATCTAGATATGCTCCCCACTCGCAGTTAATTAAAGGATGGCCTTCACCTTTGATGATACCCGAACTCCAGTTTATTTCAGCTGGGTGTGTCATTTTTCTAACAGCATCAAATACAAAACTGTCATGCCATTCTTCTAGTGTAAATATTCCTTGTTCAGCTTCATCGTACATGCGTTGAAATTCATGTAAAAATCTATGTGTTCCTGTAGATTTTAAATTCATAGAGTATAGGCCGCATTCTGAATATTTTCCTTGCCTGCCTAGATAACAAATATCTGTATTCTTAGGAACAAGTTGTTCTAGTTTTTCACCTGTTAGTGGACTATGGCAAACAGTATCAGCATCCATCCACATTAATACATCAGCATTTGATCTTTTAGCACAATCGAAAATAGCATATACTTTGTGGGCAAATCTAATGGCTTGCCATTTAAAAGGCTTATGGCTATCTTTACGTGATGCTAGTCGTGGCACGCCGCTGATGTCACCGTTTGCTTTGGGAACATCCTTCCATTGATTAACAAACCGTTCTAGATCTGCGCTTTCTCTTAACACATGAAGGCGCCCGTCGTCAACTTCGTCAATACTAACATCTTCACCATAAACCCATAGTTCAACTTGGGCAGGCCAATTTTCTAAGAATGTGTTAATCATTCGCTTGCCGTATTTTTCATATCCGGCTTTGTGGAATGTTGTTACAACAGCAAATTTTCGTTCCATACTAACTCCTATAATATGCTACTATTTATTGGAAATTTATTTGGTGTAAAAGTTCTTGATTCTTTAGCATAATGGTGTTATTATAGTTAAATGTTAGATTCTACCTATATCGAAGATATATTCTTAGCCCTAAGTGATTGTGTGTTATCCAACACAATTTCGTACCAGCCGCAAGACTATAAACCCTTAATGAGTTTTAGAACTATTCTTAAGAGTGGTGAACAGCTGACAGAGCGTCAGGGGAAATTTGTATTAATACTTTTAGGCAAATACAAAAAGCAACTTGAAAATAATCTTTCAAAAGAGATCAATGTTGATGTATTAACATGGAAACACAGTTTTAGAATTATTGATTATTCTAAGTCTTTGCTTATCGAAGAAAATGATGCTGGACATCCTTGCGCATTCTTAAAGTTTCCTTACACTCTAAAAGATTCTTTCGACAAAGAGTTTAATGGCCGCTTCCCTTACGATAGTGTAGACAAAACTAGAGAAGTACCTTTGTTAAATATTAATCCTGTAAAGTTATTAGATTTTTGTAACAAGAACAATTTTACTATTGATTCTACCTTTTTAGATTATGTAGAAGCAGTTGAAGAAGTATGGGCTAATGAGAAAAATATTATACCGCATTGTGTAATTAATAATGATACAGTAGAGTTAAAAAATGCTTTTGAAAAAACACAGCAATACTTTTTAGAACATAAGAAAAACAATATAGACAAAGATCTATTTTTGGCTAGACTATTAGGTTATCCGTTATTAGAACCTAACGGTAGTCCTCTTCAAACTATTTGTTCAAACACCGACGATACACATTTTTGGACTCCAGATACGGAAGTACTCTCCGACATTTTGGCAAAATTAGATCTTGATAGAGTTGTTATAGTACTCGATAGGCAATCTAATGTCCAAGATTTTATTGAGGAATTGATTGACAACCTTAACAAAAAGTGTTATAATACTAATAATATTAGAGTTTGTTTTAGAGGAGCAAATAATAATATTGATGGAAAAGAATTTAATAACTGGATAAAAATGAAAGGTCTAGGTGGAAAAATCGACACTGGAAAAATATTTATTTTTAAGCACCAAGTAGCAAAATGGGCAAAAAAGTTTGATTTTGCTCCTCAGCTCATGGTAAGTAATAGTATATATGAATTCACAAGTATATCTACTAGAAACTTCCTAAAGTCTTGTCATGCTACTATTACAGTCAGTGATACCCCGCCAACAACCCGTAAGGAAAATAATATTGTCAACTTGTAAACTTATTATCAAAGATGAAGTCAATGTTAAGATAGAAGGTTTGGCTTTAGAAACACGAAGGAAACTTGCCAATAAATTTAAGATAGATGTACCATGGGCAAGATATCAGCCGTCATATCGTTTAGGCAGATGGGACGGAACCGTTGCTTTCTTTGGCATAGGCGGAACAGGTTATATGTGCCACCTAGAAGAGATTGTTAATACATTAGTAAGTAGTGGATATGAAATCGATGTAGAAGATCAACGTATTCCAGTTGACTTACAGTTTACAAAAGTTACAGAAAACTATTGGGCAGATCAGGGA
>Ga0222719_10000552_pt1 | contig 37038 bp, 36 predicted proteins | sample C33_34DmetaG_FD_165039 | JGI IMG/M metagenome (GOLD analysis project Ga0222719, IMG submission 165039) | Estuarine water microbial communities from San Francisco Bay, California, United States - C33_34D | ecosystem: Environmental > Aquatic > Marine > Unclassified | place: USA: California... | reverse complement strand
ATCTGTAAAAAAGAGTGATCAGGGGAAAAAAATGAATATATCATACGAAAGTTTGGATGCTGGGTTATCAAAAACCTTGTTAAAGATAAGCTTTAAACTAGAAAAAATACTAGAGTTTGTTGGCAAGATAGGTGCATGGTTATCATTACCTTTAATTGGAATTATTATATTTGATATTATATCTAGACGTTTTTTCGTATTAGGGTCAACAAAGCTTCAAGAAATGGAATGGCATTTACATGCAGCATTATTTTTACTAGCTCTTGGCTATGCATATGTAAAAAATTCGCATGTTAGAATTGAAGTTATTAGAGAGGGATTTTCTACAAAATTAAAATCTATTTTAGAAGTTATTGGTATTCTATTTTTTATTCTACCATATACAGCTTTAATAGTATGGTTCGGACTTGATTTTGTTAGTCGTTCATTCGCAATGAATGAAGTTTCTTCTGCACTAACCGGTTTATCACATAGATGGATTATTAAGTCATTTGTTCCAATGGGAATGGCATTTTTATGGCTGGCTGGAATAAGTGTACTATTAAGAAATTTAGCGTATTTGATAGGTTTAAATCAGAATAATGATTTAATTACTGAAGCTTCGCAATCTATGTCTCCTGAATTAGCAAGTGCAGCTGAGATATTAGTTAAAGAAGTAAATGTGGAGGATAATAAATAATGCATATGGACTTTGTAACATTACTTCCTGTCATAATGTTTGCTACTTTGGCTCTTCTATTATTTAGTGGTTTTCCTGTCGCATTTGTATTAGGTGGAGTTGGACTAGGTTTTGGCTTTTTAGGAATGGCATTTGACGTATTTAGCTTTATAGAGTTTTTTAATATTATTTCTAGAATATGGGGAGGAGTTTGTGAAAATCTAATTCTTGTTGCTGTTCCAATGTTTATATTTATGGGAACTATGCTCGAAAGAAGTGGTGTAGCTAATGACTTGTTATATTGTCTACAAGTTCTTTTAAGGAAGGTTCCTGGAGGCCTAGCTCTGTCAGTTACAATTATGGGTACAATTATGGCAGCAACTACAGGAATTATTGGAGCTTCTGTTGTAATGATGACGTTATTAGCACTACCAGTTATGCTAGATAGAAAATATGATCCATCATTAGCGACTGGTACAATAGCAGCTTCAGGTACTCTCGGTATACTAATTCCTCCTTCAATTATGTTAGTTATTATGGCTGATCTTCTTTCTATTTCTGTTGGTACATTATTTTTAGCTGCTGTAATTCCAGGCTTACTTTTAGCATTTATTTATACAATTTATATTTATTTAAGAACGAAATTTAATCCTAAATTAGCCCCTCCACTTTCAGATGATTTAGGACCAAAAACAAAAGCTGAACTTTGGATTATGATTTTTAGATCCTTTTTACCTCCTATATTTCTTATACTATGTGTTTTAGGTTCAATTTTTGCAGGTATAGCTACTCCTACTGAAGCAGCTGCTGTAGGTGCTTTAGGCTCTATAATATTAGCTTTGTTTAATAAACGCTTAACTAAGACAGTAATAAAAAGTGTTACAGAAAGATCTGCTTTAACATGCGCAATGATATTTGGCTTATTTATAGGAGCTACAGCATTTTCATATGTATTTAGATCATTAGGTGGTGATGATTTGATTCATCATTTTGTGGACAGTTTAGGTTTGGGTTCTTGGGGTATATTATTCTTTATGATGGGTATGGTATTCCTTTTAGGTTTTTTCTTTGATTGGGTAGAAATTACATTAATTGTACTTCCTCTATTTGCGCCAATTCTTGCCACACTTGATTTTGGAACACATTTAGATCCAACAATGGTTATTCCTTGGGTAGCTGTTTTAATTGCAGTGAATTTACAAACTTCTTTTTTAACTCCCCCCTTTGGGTTTGCATTATTTTATTTAAAAGGAGTTGCCCCAAAAAGTATTAAAATTCAAATGGTCTACAAAGGAATTATTCCTTTTGTTCTTTTACAATTAGTGGGATTAATTACTATAATATTATTCCCAGAATTAGTTTTATGGTTACCAACTAAACTTCTGGATTAGACATGATAAAAATATTTTTAAGCTTATTCATAATATTATTTTCAATTAACTCTATTGCTAATGAAATATCCGCTATTGATGCCGCTAAAGAATTAAATAATGGCCTTGTAATTATAGATGTTCGAAATGTAGAAGAATGGAAGGAAACAGGAATAATTCCTGAATCCAAACTTATACAAATGCTTTCGCCAAAAGGAACTATAAGAAATGAATTTATTTCAGAATTATTGACTACTTTAGGAGAAGATAAAAATATTAAAGCAGCGATAATTTGTCGCTCCGGTAGAAGATCATCAGCAACAGTTGCAATGCTTAAGGATCAAGGGTTTACCAATATTTTAAATATTTCAGAAGGTATGTTAGGTGACGGAAATACTACTGGTTGGAAGAATAAAAATTTACCTCTTAAAGAATGTATTGAAGAGTGTAAATAAAAACATATTTATATTGAATTTGATTTCAATATAGTTACATTATGTTAAAATAATATATTTTCAGGAGGTAATAAATGCTTAAACTATTCATCAAATCTATTTCAATTTTATTTTTAATTACATTCATTAATTCAGCTTATGCTGGTGATGCAGAAAAAGGAAAAAAAGTTTTTAATAAATGTAAAGCATGCCATGGCATAGATGAAGGTGGAAAAAATAAATTAGGTCCAAACTTATGGAATATTGTTGGAGCTCCAATAGCTGCAGTTGAGGGATATAAATATTCAAAAGCTCTAGTTGCCTACGCTGAAGAGGCTGGCAATTGGAATGAAGAAAATTTAGATGCATGGTTAAAAAAACCTAAAGACTTAGTTCGCAAAACAAAAATGATATTTCCTGGATTAAAAAAAGAAGCTGATAGAGCGAATTTAATTGCCTATCTAAAAGCTAACGGAACTAATTAAAAGAAAGTTTAATTATGGAACTTAAGGGTAAATACCTGATTCCTGCACCTAAAGAAAAAGTTTGGAAAGAATTAAATAACCCAGATACTCTAAAAAAAGCCATTAAAGGTTGTGAAACTCTTGATAAGGTTTCTGATACAGAATTTATAGCAAAAGTAAAAGCTAAAATTGGACCAGTATCGGCTATTTTTAGTGGTAGTGTATCTTTAACAGATATTAATCCACCAGATAGCTATATAATATCAGGCCAGGGTAAAGGAGGAGCAGCAGGATTTGCTAAGGGAAATATAAAAATTGTACTTTCTGAAGATATTGATAAGAATAAGACTAATTTAGTTTATTCTGGCAACGCTCAAGTAGGAGGAAAACTAGCCCAAGTTGGGTCTAGATTAATTGGAGGTGTTATTAAAAATACTGCTGACGATTTTTTTAAAACTTTCAATGATAATATAATTATTACAGATAATAATAAAATATATAATGAGACTGTTATTGATGAAATTGATAGAAAAAAGCCTAGTATTCCGTATTGGCTTTGGATTACATCCTTAATATTAATAATTGGGATAATTTTAGCTGTTTTTACTTAAAGAAATAAATGTATTCATATATTTTATTTATCTGATATTATAATTAGCGTAATATGGAGGTAAACTATGAATGAAATTTCTGTTCAAATTAAAATAAATAATAATAATTATGAAAGAAATATTAAACCAAACACTTTATTGATAGATTTTTTAAGAGATGATCTCGGTCTAACTGGCACACATAGCGGCTGTGATACCAGTCAGTGTGGTGCATGTATGGTTCTACATAATAATTCAGCAATAAAATCATGTTCTATTTTAGTTGCGCAATTAAATAATCAAGAAATTACTACAATTGAAGGTTTACAGGATAAGGATAAATTGCATCCTATGCAAAATTCTTTCAGAAATAATCATGGTTTACAATGTGGTTTTTGCACTCCTGGAATGATTATTTCAGCAATTTCTCTTTTTAATGAAAATAATGATCCTACAGAAGATGAAATAAGAAAATATTTAGAAGGAAACATGTGTAGATGTACTGGGTATCAAAATATAGTCAAATCAATAGAAGAAGGTGCAAAAGATATGAGAGAGAAAGGATAAACAATGTATAATTTTAATTTTCATTCTCCCAGTTCATTAGATGAGGCTATTAATATATATAATAATAGTGATGACCCTAAATTTTTAGCAGGCGGTATGACTCTATTAGCATCAATGAAACAAAGATTGATAGCTCCTAGTGATCTTATTGATATAAGAAATATAAAAAATTTATCAGAAGTGATTATTGATGGCGAAAGTATTAAAATTGGTGCTCTATACTCACATCATAGCTTATCTATTAATGAAGATATAAATAGTAAAATAAAGAATCTTGCAAAATTAGCTAATGGCATTGGAGACCCAGCAGTGAGAAAAATGGGAACTATTGGAGGATCAATTGCAAACTCAGACCCAGCAGCAGATTGGCCAGCAGCTATTTTAGCATTAAATTCTAATATTAATACAAATATTAGATCAATAAAAAATATAGACTTTTTTACTGGAATGTTCGAAACACTTCTTGCAGACGATGAAATAATAACTTCTATTGATATAAAAATACCTGATTTATTTGATTATAAAAAATTTCCAAATCCTGCTAGTAGATATGCCATAGTAGGAGTAGCTATAGCAAAATATAATAATGATGTTACAGTCTCAGTTTCTGGTGCATCACATACACCATTTATAGCAAAAAGTTTGAGTGAATTTTTATCTGAAAATTTTTCAAGCGACATACCGAAAAATACAGTTTCTAAAGATGATCTCAATGAAGATATACATGCTTCAGCCGAATATAGAGCTAATTTAATAGATGTTTTAACTCAACAAATATTAAAAAATAATTAAAAAATTATATTAGAAAGTAAATTATGAGTAAATTCGATGATATTTTAATAAAAGCAGAACTATGGAGAAAGAATAATAAATCCGTAGCTTTAGCAACTGTAGTATCAACATGGGGTTCAAGCCCTAGGCCAGTAGGAAGTCAGATGGCTATAAGCGAAGATTTAGATATTCAAGGATCTGTTTCTGGTGGATGTATAGAAAGTTCTGTAATAACTGCTGCACAAGAAATTATGAAAACAGGAAAACCAAAACTACTTAAATATGGAGTTAGTAATTCTGAGGCATGGGAGGCTGGGCTTACTTGCGGAGGTAAAGTTGAAGTTTTTGTTGAAAGAATTGGGGATAATGATTGAAAGACAAAACATTAAGCCAAATTCTTTCAGAAAAACAGAATAGAAATACTATTGTAGTAGCTACAGAAATTAATAGTGGTGAACAAATTATAGTAAAAAACGATAGTGATTCCGAAATAAATAATAAAATCCTATTTACCGCTAAAAATAATATTATTCAGGGGAAATCTGAAGTTATAGAAATTGAATCAAAAAAATGGTTTATAAATATTTCCTTAGCTCCACTTAGGTTAATAATAGTGGGGGCTGTACATATTGCTCAGCCACTTGCTGAAATAGCAACCATTTCTGGTTACGAAGTAATAATAATAGACCCAAGAGCTGCCTTCGCAAATAATCAGAGATTTCCTGATATAAAAATTGTAAATGAATGGCCAGAAGTTGCACTAAATAATTTAGAAATAGATCATAGAACGGCTGTAGTAACACTTACGCATGATCCTAAATTAGACGATTCTGCCTTAAATGCAGCTCTAAAAAGTAATGCCTTCTATATAGGCTCTTTAGGCTCTAAAAAAACTCATAATGCAAGAATACAACGTCTAAAAATGGCTCATTTTTCTGATACAGAAATAAATAAAATACATGGGCCAATAGGACTTAATATTGGTGCTAAATCACCTCAAGAAATAGCGATTTCAATAATGTCTGAAATAGTATCAATAAGAAATAAATTTGAAAATAATGGTGATAATTAAATATGTTTTTTGGAAAAATTAAAGTAAAGGACAGTTTAAATTGTATATTAGCACATACCATAACTATAAATAACAAAACATTTAAAAAAGGTACTATCATTTCAGATATAGAAAAAAAATATTTTAGTACTAATAAAATCAAAACTATCGTCTGCGCTAAATTAGATAAAAATGATATACATGAGGATAAAGCAGCAAATTTAATAATCAAAAAATTTAAAAATAATAGTTTAGCAGTTGAAAAAGCATTCACAGGAAGAGCTAATATATTAGCAAATAAATCAGGTCTTCTAGTAATAAATGAAGAAAAAATCAATTCCTTTAATAAAATATCTGATGATATTACTATCGCAACTTTAAAAAATAATTGTAAAGTTAAAAAAGGCGAAATGATAGCAACTATAAAAATTATATCATTTTCCGTTAAGTTACTATTCATAAATAAAATACAAAAACTTTTCCTAAAAAATGCACTTATAATTAATCAATTCCAACATAAAAAATGTGCATTAATTTTAACTCATTATAATAAAATGAATATTAAATTGAACACAATTACAGAAAAAAGAATAAAAGAAAGGTTAAAAAACTTAAATTGTATCTTAGATACTATTAATTATTGTGAACATGATAGCAAAGAGATATCAAAAAATATTAATAGTAACTTAAAAAATAAAATAGAAGTGATTATGGTATTAGGGTCCTCAGCAATAGTAGACATAAATGATAAAATTCCAGAAGCAATTAAACTTTCCAAAGGAAAGATCATAAGATTTGGAATGCCTGTAGACCCTGGTAATCTCTTATTATTAGGCAAGATTGATAATACTCATGTTATAGGTCTACCAGGATGTGCTAGATCTCCAAGCCTAAATGGTTTTGATTGGATTTTAGAAAGGGTTATATCTGATACTAATATTAACAAATTTGATATAGCGAATATGGGAGTAGGAGGACTACTAAAAACGTTAAATTTAAGAGATAAATTAGAAAAAAAAAATAAAAATTATAATATTACAAGTGTAATTTTAGCAGCCGGTCAATCAAAAAGAATGAAGGAAATTAATAAATTACTTGTAAAAATTAATAATGAAACTTTAATAGAAAAAATAGTAAAAAGCTCTCTAGAATCTTCAGCTAATAATACTGTAGTTGTTTTAGGACACGAAAGTAATCTTTTACTAAAATATTTAACTAATAAAAATTTAACTACAACCATTAATAAAGATTATTTAAAAGGGCAATCATCCTCATTGCAAGCAGGGTTATCTGCTTTACCTGAAGATTGTGATGCTGCAATTATAATATTAGCAGACATGCCAGATATAAATTTCAAATTAATAAATCAATTAATTGATAATTATAATCCTGATGAAAATAAGTCTATAATTATCCCAACTTATAATAATAAAAAAGGTAATCCTATTTTACTGAGTAGAGAATTTTTTCCAGATATACTCTCAATTAAAGGCGACAAAGGCGCAAAAGATATTATTAAAAAAAATAAAAAATACATAAAAGAAATCGCTCAAAATAATGAATCAGTATTAAAAGATATAGATACAAAAGAAGATCTAAATAAATATACCAATAATTTAAAAGGTTAATATAATGATTAAAACAATAATATTTGACTTCGGTGGAGTAATTACGAATAGCCCTATTGAAGGCTTTAAGTTATTAGAAGAAAAAAATGGATATGATAAAGGTCTAATTACAAATATTAATATGAATAATCCTAATGATAATGCATGGGCTAAAAGTGAAAGAGGTGAAATAGATATACATACATTTCTTGAGGAGTTTGAAAAAGAAGCATTAGAAATAGGAGAGAAAATAGATGCCAGAGAAATACTTCAACAATTATATGGGTCTATGAGAGAAAATATGGTTAATAAAATTAAATTATTATCTAATTCTAAAAAATATAAATTAATTTGTCTTACGAATGTTCTGAAAGGTGTAGATATATTTACTCCTAAAGAAAGAGTGATTGCAGTTAATTACGTAATGAGATATTTCGACAGAATTTATGAAAGTTATAAATTAAATATGCGAAAACCAGAAACCCGAATATATCAATATATTTTAAATGAAATGAATATTAAACCTCAAGAAACAGTATTTTTAGATGACCTAGGAATGAATCTAAAACCCGCTAGACAACTAGGTATTAACACAATTAAAGTAGTAAATCCTAAAGATGCTATAAATGAATTAGATCAATTATTAGAAAAGTAAGTAAATATGAGTATGCCAACAATAAAATCTTTATCACTAAAAGCAGCTAATATTCCTTTAAATAGAATAGTAGTAGGAAAAGTTGGAACATTTGAAAATTGGGCAGTAATAATAACAGAAATAACTTGCAGTGACGGCACAATTGGAAAAGGTTATATCGGGCCATATCTTGCAAATTATATGCCAGTAATAGCCTCGACTATTAAAGAGCTATATAAGAATATAGAAGGTAGAGAACTTGCTCCATATCAGTTTTATAATGAAGTTATGAATTCAACTACTTTAAATGGGAAGATCTGGAATTGCTAATTATGCATTAGCTGCTCTAGATATATCATTATGGGATGCTAGTTCCAAGATAGCTAATGAGAGCCATTATGTGTTCATTTAGGAGGTTCTGTCGAACCTGTAAAGGCTTATAACTCATGTGGATTATGGCTAGATAGCAATAAGGATTAATCCTATGAAGAAGCTCAAAGGCTTATGGAAAGAGGTGGATTTGACATACTGAAGATTAGATTAGGAAGAACTAATATTGATGAAGACTTATATGCTATAGAAAGTGTAAAAAAAGCTCTAGGCAAAGAAAATATTTTACTTTGTGATTTTAATAAAGGTTATAATTTGCCAGATGCAATTCATTTTTTAAATGCACTAGACGATAAAGGGCTTTATTGGTTTGAAGAGCCTATAGATTATTATAATTATGATGGTTACAAAGTATTAAGAAACAGAATGAAAACTCCAATTATACTTGGCGAAAACTTTCACGGTCCGGATGATGCATTTCAAGCAATGGATAAAAAAATATGTGACTTTATTATGCCAGATTTAATGAGAATATGTGGAATAAGTGGATGGATGCAAACTGCTTCAATTGCAGCAGCATATAGAATAAAAATGTCATCACACTTATTTCCTGAGGTATCTGCTCAGCTAATGCGTGTTACTCCAACAGCACATCTATGTGAATGGACCGATTGGGCAGAACCAATGATAGCAGATCCATATAAATTAAATAATGGTAATGTAATTATACCTGATGTTCCAGGAACAGGTATAGACTTTAAAGAAGATATTTTAGAAAAATATAAAATTGATTTATAAGACTATTTTTTTAATAATGAACTATATTTAGCTTTAAATTTTAAATATTTAGGCTCAATTACAATTTGGCAGTAAGGTTGCTGTCTATTATCATTAAAGTAATTTTTGTGATAGTCCTCAGCTTTAAAAAATGTTTTTTCTGAATACAGTTTTGTTATTACAGGGTCTGAGTAGTTAATAAATATTTTTTCAATATAATTTGCAGCTTCTTTTTTTTGCATATCATTCGTATAATAAATAGCAGACATATATTGAGAACCTATATCATTACCTTGCCCATCAACTTGTGTAGGATCATGAGTATCAAAAAATATTTCTAACAAATTTATATATGATATTTTTTTATGGTCATAAGTTATTTCTATTGCTTCAACATGACCAGTATTTCCAGTACATATCATTTCGTATGTAGGATGATCTATATGCCCTCCAATATACCCAGGATTTACTTCCACTACCCCTTCTAACATTAGAAAGTATGCTTCAGTACACCAGAAACATCCTCCTGCAAAAATAGCCCTTTCCATATCATAATTCCTTTGGCTAGGCTCTGAGTAAGCCTTCTAGTCTTTCCTTAATTAAATCCTCAGCCTCATCCATAATTCTATCTACCAACTCTTTAACAGTGGGAATATCATGAATTAGACCAGCAACCATTCCACAAGACCACGCACCAGCATCCATATCTCCATCCAACATAACTTTTGGATAAACCCCAGAAACTTCTTTAATTATATCCTCGAATTTAAGATGAGCACCTAACTTTTCTTCTTTTTCTAAGATCTTTTCTACACCTTTATTATTCAAAACTCTTTCAGTATTTCTTAAAGGACGCATTACCAGTCTAGTATCTAACTCGCTTGCATTTAAAATAGCTAATTTTACATTATCATGAACAGGGGCATCTTTTGTAGCTATAAATCTCGTACCCATGTTCATTCCTTCTGCTCCCATAGCTAGAGAAGCAACTAAAGAACGAGCATCTGACATACCACCTGAAGCTACAAAAGGAATTTTTAATTCTTCAGCAGCCCTTGGTAATAAAATCATATTAGGAATATCATCTTCTCCAGGATGACCTCCACATTCAAAACCATCTACTGATACTGCATCACAACCAATAGATTCTGCTTTTAAAGAATGTCGTACCGTTGTACATTTATGGATAACTTTAATTCCATTCTCCTTGAGTATAGGAAGCCACTTAGCCGGGTTATTTCCCGCTGTCTCAACTGCTTTTATGCCACCATCAATAATTGCATCAATATATCCGGGATAATCTGGTGCCTCTACAACGGGTAAAAAGGTTAAATTTACTCCAATTGGCTTATCTGTCATTTCTTTACAGCGAGCAATTTCTTTTGCTAGTAACTCAGGTGTTTTTTGAGTTAGTGCAGTAATAATACCTAAACCACCTGCATTGGATACAGCAGCTGCTAATTCAGCAAAACCTACATAATGCATTCCACCTTGAATAATAGGGTGATCAATTCCAAACATTTCCGTTATACGAGTTTTCATGCAATTTTCCCTTCTAGATAATAACTAAAAAAAATACTATACATAAAAAACATTTACTACACCAATAAAATTATTTATAGCAAGCATCAAAGAATGAGACTTCAAGCTTTACTATATTTTTAAATAAAATAGCAACTTTATGTTGCTCAGATAAAGTTAATTGATGAGATATAGAATCTAACTCACCTTTTATCCAAATTACAGTGTCCTTAAAAGAACTATTATTGTGTAAAGTTATCCATTCACTAAGATAAAATCTTTCTGGATAAGGTTTTTTCACATTAGATGCCCAAGTACAATAAATCCATTCTGCGGCAAGTATAACTGCTAATATTTCTTTATAACTTCCATTATTAGCAACATCATGCATCAGCTTTGAAAAATCATTAATTGGAGGTAATAATTTTGTCTTTTCTCTTTCCTCTTTAGTAATATTTAATGCTTCAAATGACCTTATAAAATAATTATTTTCATCACTTGTAATTGCATATACAAAGGCAGACCATTTTACTTTAGAATTCAAATTAGTGGCTAAGGCAATGGCTTTACCAATTAATGTCACTAAAGATTCAATAAAAATATAATCTTGAACTATATATTTTTTATAAATATGATCTTTTAACGTATCATTTTTAAGTTCATTAGTGAACCTATGATTAGTGGCTTCAAGCCAGAACTCTCCACTATAATTTTTAAGATATTCACTAAATTTTTCTACTTTAGGATTAAATTTTTTATCTGTGTTAATCATTAATTCTATATATTCTAAATATAAATGTTATAAAAATAATAAGATTTCTTAAGTTATTATAAATAATATCACAATTTGAAATTTGTCCATGTCTATTAAAGTAAATATTTTTTAAGTATAATATCAAAAATTTTTAATAGTAATCTCTTACTTATTTAAATTTATATCTAAAAGTACAACAATTATTTCCACTCATTATAGTATCTTTTCTATCTAATGAAGCATTTTTATTAAAGCCTTTAATTAGAGCAGCATCTCTATTACAAGACAAAATAGCTCCTAAATCATTAACTCCTAATGCATTATACATTTCAGCATATTTACAACGTGTAACATTAAAATTTAATTTACTATCTGTTTTTTCTAAAATTTCTATTTCTAACGCACCATTTTTTTTCCAAAACTTTAAGGTATCTAAAAAAGCAGTACTAGTATTGCCATATTCATCTGATAGATCTTTACCTTGTTGTTTTGCTATATTTTCAATAGACCTTTCAAGAGTATTTAAAATTTTTTCTTTTCCATACTCTTCATAGAGGTCCTGTAAAAAAGGAATAAGCAGGCGAACTTCAACCTCTCTTCTCAATAAGACACCAATCTTTTCAGTTAATTTATCTTTCATAATTTTTACAAACTTTTATTTTACTATTATCAATTATAAAAATAGTATATGTGGTTTACTATAAATGTTAATAGAGCTTCGTCGGTTTTTAGTGGGGTATTTTTAGGGTTGTATAATTTCAATTAACTTACCACCTTTGTATATTTTAGTTTTTTCAAACTGACCATTCTCATTATACACTACAGTTTTACCTTCTTTTCTACCGTCTTTATAATTTTCTTTCACCCATAACTGACCATTCTCCCAGTAATGAATATTTTCATCTTCCTTTTTACCATTTTTATAATTCCATTTTGATATTAACTGACCATTTTCATTATAATGTAACTGTTCTCCATCTTTTTTACCGTCTTTATAATTACCTTTTATTCCCAACTGACCATTCTCCCAATAACTTAACTGTTCACCGTCTTTTTTACCGTCTTTATAATTACCTTTCTTCCATAACTCACCGCTCTCATAATACATTTCCCATTTGCCTTCTTCTTTACCGTATTTGTAATTCCATTTATATTGTAACTGACTATTCTCATAATACCATAGCCATACACCCACTCGCTCTCCTTTAATTATTTTTCCCTTTTGTTGCCCAGAGATACTTCCAGTAAAGGGAACATCTGTAAACTTCTCATAATATAACCCTTCTTTTTTTATCAAATCATCAGAATTGATATCTTTACTCCAGCCAACTGAAGTAATTAAAAGACAGGATATTATAAGTAAGTATTTCATATTATTAATGTAGTGAAAAAATTAGTCTAAAAAAAGGTAAATTTAAACTTAAAATTGTGTCTAACTGTGTCTAAGTAATTTTAGGAAGGTTTTTTAGTAATTTATTTTTAGTAATCGTTAGTGAATAAGGGTTTTATTGGTAGCGAAGGTAGGATTTGAACCTACGACCTTCGGATTATGATTCCGCTGCTCTAACCAACTGAGCTACTTCGCCATTAATAACTTAATACTTTTATAGTATGATATTAAAAAAATAAAGAACTATTTACTTTTCTATTGGTCTACTGGTTGAGCTATCTTTTTTATATTTTTATTCTTAGATAAAACTCTTTCTCTATTAGCTATATATATTGTACTTAAAAATATTATTATACTTCCTAGCCAAGTATTTAAAGAAGGAACTTCAAAAAAGAATAAATATCCTATACCTACAGCCCATATTAATTTAAGAAAATCAAAAGGCATAATTATACTAGTGTCACCTTGCCTTAATGCTTGAGCTAATAACATTTGAGCTGCAGTTCCAGAAATCCCTATAATAGCTAAAAAAATTAAATCATGAATTGTAGGAGTTTCCCAATAAAAATAAGCGGCAAAACCAGATAATGGAATCATTATAATAACCATATAAGATGTAATAGTTACACTACTTTCAGTTCTACCCAATATTTTAATTATAATTAATGAAATAGACCATACTGAAGCAGATAATAAAGTTAATATGTGGCCATTATTAATTGATGAGTAAACTGGGTCTATTACAATTATAGCACCTATGAAACCTAATATAATTGCTATTATTCTTTTTATACCAATAATTTCTTTTAGAAAAAAAACTGCTAAAATACTTGCAAATAAGGGTGCAGTGAATGCTAATGATGCTACATCTGCTAATGGCGCTATACTTAATGCATAAAAAAAAGATAACATAGCAATAACATTAAAAAATGAACGAGCTAAATGTAATTTAATTTTCTTTGTTTTCAAGGGCTCTAGGCCATATTTAATAAACCATGGAGCAATAACTAACAAACCAAATAAATTTCTAAAAAAAGCAATTTCAAAAGGATGCATATTTGAAGACATATGCTTTATTGATGCATGCATGACTGAAAATAAAACAGTAGCAATAATCATTAGACCTATACCATTTAGTACTGATTTATTATTTATATTTTGCATTATTAAGAGAATAATATTATCAAGATAAATTTCCAGATATCCAACCACCACCTAAGACTTTATTATTATCATAGGCAACACACGCCTGACCTGGAGCAACTCTATAATTAGGCTCTTTAAGAGATATTGTTGCTTCTTCAGCATCTATCAAATTTACATCCGCCTTCTGAGTTATATGTTCAGAGCTTAATTGCACATCAATATCCTTTAAAAAGGATAATTTTTTACTTTTGTTAAACCAAGTTATTTCTGAAATATTAAATGTTTTTATTTCCATATCAGCTTCTGTACCAACATATATATTATTTTCTTTAGGGTCTATTTTTGTAACATATAGTGGAGTGCCATCATTTGATATTACTCCTAACCCTCTCCTTTGACCTACCGTAAAGCCGTCTATTCCTTCATGCTTACCCATTACTGTTCCATCTACATGAATAATGTGGCCAGATTTCTTTACATCTGGTCGTAATTTTTGGACTATTTCTCTATAACCTTTTTTTGCAGTAGATTGAACAAAGCATATATCTTGTGACTCAGGCTTATCAGAGACAGAAAGATTCATCTTTTTTGCGTAATTTCTAGTCTCTTGTTTTGAAATTTCTCCTAATGGAAAAGAAATCTTCTGAAGAATTTCTTTAGGAGTTGCAAATAAGAAATAGCTTTGATCTCTTGATATATCTTTTGCTCTATATAGTGCAATATCATCATTACTACCTTTAATACTTGCATAATGCCCTGTAACTAAAAAATCAGCCCCCAAATCTAATGAAGTATCTAATAAATCTCTAAATTTCATTTTTTGATTACACCTTATACATGGAATTGGCGTGAAACCACTGGCATAACTATCTGCAAAATCTTTAATTACATTATCTAAAAAACGTTTTTCATAATCTAAGGTGTAATGTTTAATTCCTAATTTATCTGAAACTCTCTTTGCATCATAAATATCTTGTCCCGCGCAACATGTTTTACTTCCAGAAGCTGTAACTTTTCCATTATCATATAATTGCATTGTTAACCCTATAACTTCATAACCTTTCTCCACCATCATTGCTGCTGCTACGGAACTATCAACCCCACCGGACATAGCTACTGCTACTTTTCTTATTTCTTTATTTCTAGACATTATTTATATTATCTTCTTCAATACTATTATCTGAATTTTCTTTTTCTAAGAGAAATTTTTCTCTCAAGAATATATATTTTTTTATTAATTGTTCACCATATTCCATTGCCCATTCTGGCAAAAAATGTCCTGCGTTATCTACACCAGGAAGTTTATGTATGCCCTTAATTGAGTCAAAAAACCTGTTTAATGCATCTTGGGGAAATAATGGATCTCTCATACCTGAAATAGACAAAGCTAAACCATCAAAATCATTACTAAACCAATCCTGAGCTCTTTGTGAAATTTCTGCTCCTACTTTTTTTTGATCATTAGGAAATATTTTTGGCATAGTTCTTAACGCAACCTTACTATCATAATCCTCAAATGGTGCATGATAGTTATTACATTCTTTTAAACTTAGTATTTTATTAGTTCTAGCCATTACAGCTCTTACATTTAAATCTGGATTATCTTTGATGTATTGTCTCCAATCTTTATAACTATCAGACATTAAGTTATTGCCCGTTGCTAATGTAGTATTATGTATTATGATACCATCAAACAATTCAGGCATGTCCATAGGAATAGTAAGTCCTAAGAAACCTCCCCACTCATGAACTACTAAAACTATATTTTTTAGTTCCAACCTCTTTATCATACAAATTATTGATTCTCGCATAGAATCAAATGTATAAGCAGACTCATCATCAGGTTTATCAGACCTTCCAAAGCCAGGCATATCAAAAGCTACTGCTCTATAATTTAATTTTTCTATTTCCTTAATAAAATGTCTCCACATATATGACCAAGTGGGAGAACCGTGTAACATTAAAAAAGTTATTTCTGAATCTGGATTCCCAGCATCAATATATGCCATCCTCATATCTTTATACTCTTCAAAACCTCCAATATCTTTTTCATACTTTGCTTCATATGGAAAATCAGGTAAATTTGATAATTTTTCCATATTTGGTGTGTGTATTTTTTTCATATTCCCTCTATTAATATTTATTTTTATTTAAACGAATATCATTATTATTAGAAGGAATAGAAACTATTAAGCCATCTAATGCTTCTGATAATACTATTTGACAACCTAATCTTGACGTTACTGTTAAGCCTGTCGTTAAATCTAACATATCTTCTTCATCCCAACTAGGCTCTTCTAATTTGTTATACCATTCTTTATCTACAATAATATGACAAGTTGAGCAAGCAAGTGATCCCTCACACGCACCTTCAATATCTATTCCATTATTTTGAGCAATTTCTAGTATAGTTAACTTATTACTTTTTTCGTTAACTAATATTTCTTGATCATTTTGTTTAAAAATTATATTTGGCAATAGTGAACCCTTTTTAACTTCTTAAAAAATTAATCTTATTACATATAATTTTTGCAGCCTTATCAATATCTTCATTAGTAGAATTTAAACCAACTGAAATTCGGAAAGAAGATAATGCTTCTTCATTATTTAAACCTATAGAAGTGAGAACATAAGAAGGTTCAATATTACCTGTTGAGCAAGCAGAACCTGTTGAAAATGCTACATACTTACAAAGAGATTCTGTTAGTTCAACTGCATTAACTCCATCTATAATATAGTTTAAGTTATTAGGTAAGCGATTTTTATTTAACTCTGTACCATTCAATATTATTTTCTTATCAAACTCAATAAAGTGATTATGCAATCTATCTCTTAAAGATTTTAATTTTTTTATATTTCTTTTTAAGTTTTGATCTGCATTATACATTGCCTCACTAAATCCTACAATAAGAGGAGTTGGCAATGTTCCTGACCTCATCAGTCTTTCTTGTCCTCCGCCATCTATTAGTGGAAGCAACCTTATTCTAGGTCTTCTTCTCACAAATAAGCAACCTATCCCTTTAGGGCCATAAAGTTTATGACTAGATATACTGAGTAAATCTACACCTAAATCATTAACTTTAACTTCTAAATTTCCTAATGCCTGTGCTGCATCAGAGTGCAACCATACATTAAACTTCTTACAAATATTAGAAATTTCTTTAATAGGTTGTATAGTACCTATCTCGTTATTTGCTAACATAATTGAAACTATTGCTACTTCATCACTTATTTCATTATTTAATTGCTCTAAATTAATTTCTCCCCTGTTATTTACATCTATAATACTTATTATTGCACCTAGAGAAGTTAGGGAATTAGCTGCCTCAATAACACATTTATGCTCTGTAGCGGCAATAATTATTTTTTTTCTATTATGCTTTTCCATTCTATATAGAAATGAGCCTTTTATTGCTAAATTATTTGACTCAGTTGCACCAGAAGTAAAAATTATTTCTTCAGATTGTGCTCCAATCGCTTTAGCTATTTTTTTTCTACTATTTTCTGTAGCCTCATATGCATCAATTCCATATTGATGATTAGCAGAATGAGGATTACCATAAACTTCAGAAAAATAAGGTATCATTTTTTTTAGCACATTTTCGTCTGTCGGTGTAGTGGATTGATAATCTAAATAAATAGGCTTCATTTTATAAATTTCTTCTTTTTTGATATTTGATTAACTATTCTTTTTAAAATAGTGCAAAAAGATAATATTTCATTATTATTTAAACTTCTGGTTAAACTAACTCTAATTGCACCTTTAATTAAACTTTCATCTAAACTCATTGCCCTTAATACATGGCTTTCACTTACCTTGCCAGAAGAGCATGCTGATCCTGAGCTTACTTCATAACCTTCTATATCTAAAGCTATAACTAAACTTTCTGCTGAAATATCTTTGAAAGCTATTAAAGATGTATTTGCAACTCTTGGACTATTTTTACCTATAATTATTGAATTAGGAATCATCGATACTACTGCTTCTTCTATTAAATCTCTAGAATTAAGTGTATTACATAATTTTAACCTTTGGGAGTATTTAGCTGCAGCACCAAATCCAATGATTTGACTTACTGCTTCTGTTCCCCCTCTAAAACCTCTTTCTTGCCCTCCACCCATAATTATAGGTGATAATGAAGTATATACCTTATCACTTACTGCCAAACATCCTATCCCTTTAGGGCCTCCGATTTTATGAGAAGAAACTGTAAGTAAATCTATATTAAAGTTATTCATTGATATACTTATTCTTCCAATAGCTTGCACAGCATCAACATGAAAAATAGCATTATATTTTTTACATATTCTAGAAATTTCTTCTAAAGGTTGAATTATTCCAGTTTCATTATTAACTGCCATAATCGATACAAATAAATTTTCAGAAGATATGTTTTTTAAATTATTTTCTAAAAATTCTAAATTTACTATTCCCTCTGAAGTAACAGGAATTATGTTAGCATTTGTTTTTTGCTTTAACACTGAATCATGTTCTATGGATGAGATGAATGTTGTCATTTCTTTTGAACAGTTTAACGCTAAAGTATTAGCCTCAGTAGCACCAGATGTGAAAATAATGTTTTTAGGATTTGTATCTATAGTTTCAGCAATTATTTCTCTAGAATCTTCTATAGCTTTTTTAGCTTTTCTTCCCGAAGAATGTATTGAGGAAGGATTTCCTATAATATCTATAGAGTTATTCATAATTTCAATAACATCGCTAATAATAGGGGCAGAAGCATTATAATCTAGATATAAACTCATAATTCAATCTCTTAACATATTAATTTAATTGTGAATTTTATTTTATAAACTCTTTTGCAGGTATTCCTATCATTGAAGCTCCAGCAGCAACATCATTTACTACAACGGCATTAGCTCCAATTTTTGCATTATCTCCAATTATTATTGGACCTAAAAGTTTAGCTCCAGAGCCTATAATAACTCCATTACCGACAGTTGGATGTCTTTTTACTTTCTCCGAAGTAATAGCACCTAAAGTTACTTGGTGGTATATATGCACATCATTGCCTATTTCAGCTGTTTCGCCTATTACAACTCCAGTCCCATGATCTATAAAAAATCTTTTACCAATTTTTGCTGCTGGGTGAATTTCTATTGCAGTTAATATCCTACCTAAATGTGATACAAACCTTGCTATTAAGTATAGATGACACCTCCATAATAAATTTGATATTCTATGGAAAAATAAAGCATGTAATCCAGGATAACATAATATAATTTCTAATACAGAGCGTGCAGCAGGATCTCTCTTTTTTATAGATGCAATTAGGTCTTTAATAGAATAAAACAATTTAATTCCTTATATAATTTATAAAATATACCTTTATTTTTGACATAAAAATTTTTATTTAAATATTACTTTATTAAAGTATAATTAAATACTATTTATATTAACTTTAAACAAGCTTATATACTTTATGGTATATAATATTTTTATTAGCATCAATATGGAATTAAAATGCCTGAAATAAATATACCTGGACCAGAAGGAAGATTAGAAGCTAGATATCAAAAGGGAAATCTAGATAATTCTCCACTTTGTGTAGTTTTACATCCACATCCAAGACAAGGTGGCACTATGAATAATAAGCTAGTATACAGAACATACCAAGCTTTTAAAAATTCTAATTTTTCTACACTTAGATTTAATTTTAGAGGAGTTGGAAAAAGTCAGGGCTCCTATGATAATGGAGTGGGCGAATTAACAGATGCTGCAGCTGCTTTAGATTGGTTACAAGCAGAAAACCCTACAGCTAGAACAACATGGATTGCTGGTTTTTCTTTTGGTGCTTGGTTGGCACTACAATTATTAATGAGAAGGCCAGAAATATCAGGATTTGTTGCAATAAGTCCACCAGCAAGCTTATATGATTTTTCTTTTTTAGCTCCATGTCCTGCAAATGGTCTTATAATTCAGGGAACAGAAGATAAAATTGTGGAAGAAGAGTGTGTCACAGAACTTGTAGAAAAATTAAATAAACAAAAAAATTTAAAAGTTGATTATAAAAAAATTAATGGAGCCGACCATTTTTTTGCTAAAAGCTTAGATGATATTCAAAATAAAATAGAAAAATATATCAGCAAAAATTTAAATTAATCTGGGAAATCTAATATTCCTCCTGAAGATTCACCTTGTATACCTGTTATTCTGTCCCAAGTATAGGGCAAACCTTTTAAACTTTTTGATGCTAAATAAGCAAAAGCTTGCGCTTCTATAGCATCTGGATTCCAATCTTTTTTTAAAGGCATTAATATATTATTAAAATCTTCCTTAATATATTTTAATATACATAGATTTTTTGAACCACCACCAGATATATACAAACGCTCTGGATATTTTGAAAAAAAACTTAAACTTTTTTTTAATTGCATACTTATTAACTTAGATAAAGTGGCCACTTTATCTATAGTACTTAAATTTTTTAATGATGATTTTAAAATACAATCAAAATGATATTTATCTAGCGATTTAGGGGGGGGGTGATTAAACCAAGTATGACTGAGTATATTATTAATTATATCAATATTAGCTTTGCCTTTTAGACCTATTATTCCATCTTTATCAAACGGAATATTAAAATACTCTGCCACAGTTGAATCTATAGGTCCATTTCCTATACCGATATCAAAACTATATGGAATATCATACTTATTTTTTATATAGGTAATATTTGAAACACCTCCAATATTCAGAAATACGCTAGGGTAAATTGAATCTCTATCTTTATTTAATAATGCCTTATGCCATACACCTACTAAAGGAGCTCCTTCTCCACCTAAACATACATCTCTATATCTAAAATTAGATATAACAGGAATATTAATCATATTTGCAATACTTTTCCCATCACATAACTGCCAGGTCCATTTTTCTTTTGGATTATGAAATATAGTCTGACCATGAACACCTATAACATCTATATCATTTTTTTTTATGTTAAAATCAGACATGAAAGTTTTTATTGCTTTAACATTAAATTCTGTAATTAACTTGCTTACAAATTTTATGCTTATTCTATTTTGAATAAATTTGTTAATACTTTGTTTTAAAGATTTATTATATTCATAGGTATAAAATTGTTTTAGTTCAAATTTATCAATAGCATTGGTTCTAATTAAAGCAATATCTAGCCCGTCTAAAGAAGTACCACTCATAATGCCCATACAATTAACAACGGTTTCATTATTTTTCATAAAATAACTATATTTATCACTTGTTTTCATTAAGTATGTCCTTTAATAAATAAATAATAGTATTTAAGGTTATGTAAAATGACAACTTATAGATCAGATTTTATAAAAGAGATTATAGCACGAGGATTCATACATCAATCTACAGATATAAATAATTTAGACGAAAAACTAAGCAATAATGATGTCATTCCAGCATATATTGGATTTGATTGCACAGCATCAAGTCTACATGTAGGCTCTTTGATTCAAATAATGCTTTTAAGATGGTATCAAAAAACTGGTCATAAACCTATTATACTTTTAGGAGGAGGAACAACTCTAGTCGGTGATCCCTCAGGTAAAGATGAATCAAGAAAATTATTAACAGACGACATTATAAAAAGTAATTCTCTAGGAATTAAAGAAGTATTTAAAAAATTTATTAATTTTAATGAAGGAAAAAATAAAGCTATAATGGTTGATAATGCGGAATGGCTAAAAAATTTAAATTATATTGAATTTCTCAGAGATTTTGGTAAGCATTTTTCTATAAATAGAATGTTAACATTTGACTCCGTAAAGTTAAGACTGGATAGAGAACAAACTCTTTCATTTCTTGAATTTAATTATATGATACTTCAAGCTTATGATTTTTATGAATTGAACAAGCGCTATGGCTGTATGATTCAAATGGGTGGATCTGACCAATGGGGAAATATAATAAATGGAATAGAACTTCATCGTAGAATGAATAATGATAATTCAAAAAAAACCTTATTTGGATTAACTTCACCCCTAATTACAACTTCATCTGGAGCAAAAATGGGAAAAACTGCAAATGGAGCAATATGGCTTAATCAAAATTTATGCAGCCCCTGGGATTATTGGCAGTTTTGGAGAAATACTGAAGATAAAGATGTTATTAGGTTTTTAAAACTTTTTACTGAAATCAGCTTAGATGAAATTGCAAAATTAGAAAAATTACAGGGAGCAGAAATTAATGATGCAAAAATTATACTTGCAAATTCTGCAACAACATTATTACATGGGAAAGAGGAAACGCAAAAAGCAATTAGTACTGCTAAGAATATTTTTGAAAATAAAGAAAGTGATGCAAATTTATTTACAATAAAATATAGTCAGGATAAAGTTGCAGAGGGCATATCTATTTTAGATTGTTTAACTCATGAAAATTATTTAGCTTCTAGTAAAAGTGAAGCAAGAAGATTAATAAGAGGATCAGGAGTTAAATTAAATAATCAGATAATTAAAGACGAGAATATGAAGATAGACAATTCTTTTTTTATAAATGACCAAAAAATTAAATTATCAGTTGGTAAGAAAAAACATATATTACTAATAAAAACATAAATTTTAATTAAAAATATTTCTAATGATACCAGGGGTCAATAAACTTAGTGGATTAACAATTATTTTAGGACTACTCCATGATCCGCTTGCATTATAGTTGATTGCAAAAAGACCTTCATCTTCTTTTGCTGTAAGTAACTGCCCTACTAAGGGTATATTATTTAATAGAGAATTAATTTTATATGCTGGTATAATTGAACCAGATAATTCCAAACTTTTATTGGTATTATCAATCTTTCCTGCTCCCGTAATACCTAATGAAATACCATAAGCTCTAGATTTACTAATATTATAAATATTATTTTTTCCTGTAAATTGAGCATCTAATTGCTCAAATTCTATTCCTTTATTATTTAAGAGTTCAAATAAACCTGTAAACGAGGCAGCTATTAATAGTTCAGCAATTAAAGGCGTTTTCATAACTTTAAAGTTATCTATGCTAAGTGTACCCATAATACTATTATCATCATCTAAATCACCTATAAAACCTTGAGAAGATAAAATTCCATCTTTAATCTCACTATTGTAATTTAGCAAATCAAAAAATTTACCTGCATTACTTGCTTTAAAATCATAAGATAAAATATTACGGTTTTGTGTATTATAATAATTAAAATTTATACTTTCATCTGTATAGTAATTACCAATTAAATTAAATACTTTTTTAGCTTTATTATTTTTATAAGAGAGAATTGCATCATCAATAGTGAAATCTTTTATAAAAATTTTATCTAATTTACCTTCTAAAGAAATATCCAATAAATTATTATCATTTGATTTATAATTCAGAAATGTATTTAAATCTAATGTACCAGAATATAAATCTAATATTAATTTATTATTATCAAAATGAGCGCCCAACTTTAAATTATTTTTCTTAAATATAAATTTATTTAAATCAACAAAAAAACTCTTATTAGTATCTGATAAACTTAAATTACCCATTAAAATATTATCAATATTTTGATAATTAAATTTTATTTTAAAAAACTTAAGACTTTCAGATAAATCGCCTGAAATATCTAACATAGCATCTTCTTTAATATTCTTTTTATAATTCAAAAAAGGTATAGAAAAAGAGCTATCTACTAAATTTAAACTACAAGTATAATTCTTTATTTTTAAAAATATTAGAGAACATTGTAGAAGTGACTCTCCCATTAAATCAGTTATATACTTAATGTCAGTAATTTTTCTATTAATTATTGGGAGACTAAAATTAAGTATAGCTGGTTTTACCCTATCTTTCTTAAAAGAAATTTTTATATCTGATATATTAGTGTTTAATAATGCAGAAATATCTATATGTTGTTTATTATAATTAATTTTAAAGTTTGCAGATTTTAATAAAATTCTATTTATAAATAGTTTTCTATCTGTATCAAAAAATATATTTCCATCTATTGATGCAACTGTACCATTTTTTATCTTTATTATAGCGTCTAGATTTATTTTATCTTCAGCATTAAATTTAATAAAAGCTCTATCTTGAAAAATATTATAATGGCTGAAAAGCTTATTAATAGTTTTATATTTTGTTGATAAAGATAAGAATAATTTATTTACCTCTAAATTATTATTATAATAATAAGTTATATTTTTTATACTTATTTCATCATTTAGTATATTATCAATATTTAGATCTATAGAAATAATATTATATTTATCTAAAATAATATTACCATTACCAGAAATATTTCTAAAAATATTTGAATTAAGACCATAACTTTCAATTGAAATAAACTTAGTAATATTTAAATTAATAAATGATAATTTAACTTCATTATTTTTTTCTTCAGAATTATAATAGTTTGTAAGTTTCAAGCTACTATCAGGAGCGTTAATATTAATAATTTTAAAGTTCAATTCATCAATTTGAAAATTTTTTAACTTATGATAATAAGAACCTCTTAATTGAACTATATCAATAACTGGAATTTTATTAATAACTAAGTTTTCATATTGAATTTTATTTTTTATATTAACCAAAATATTCTTTGAAATAATATTGAAATCAATATTAGAGAATAATGAGTTAATAAATATTAAACGTAATTCTCCTGAAATTGCCCCTTCAATAGAAAAATTATTAATATTTATAAATTTATTAACAAAAATTTCATCAATTTTTATATCTTTAAATTTAATATTAACTATATCTTGATTATTGTATTGTGTAGAAGAAAATTCTAGTAATTTATCTATTGTCTGAAAGTAGTTATCTCGGTAGATAAATGAGCCATTTATATTTAAATTATCAATACCTAATTTTTTTAAATTAATATTTGATAAATAATATAAACGATCATCAATATAAATATTTATTAAACTATTACTTATATTTAATACATCAGAAATTTTGAAAAGATCATCTAAATAAGTTAATTTTAAATCATTACCTATTAACTTATCACTAATATAATCAACAGATAAATTCTCTATATCAATTTTGCTAAATTTATTATTTTTATTAAATAAATTAATTGGATAAATATCTAAATTTAATTTTTGTATTTCTAAATTTTTATAATTTTTTCCTTCTTTGATAATTATATTTTTAATTTTTAATTCATATTTATCATGCATACTAGAATTATGAATCTGTATTTGCTCAAAAAATATTTCCTGATCTAAGTACCAACTAACTACTTTAGAAACATATTGGCTATAATCTTGAATTGTAATAGTTTTATTTGACACTATTATAATACATAACGAAATTATACCTATGCAAAGTAAAGAGAATATTGCAGAGAATGCTATCATTAATTTATAAATATATTTATTCATTAGAATAATTCATATAAGTTATACTATTTTAATATAATACAAGTATATTATATGTTAAAATTTTATAATAAATATATTTAATTAAGGAAATTATTATGGCAAATTTATCTATTGGAATAAAAGCTCCTTTTATAAACATACCTAGAGATGCTGGATCTAGTATTGATACATCAAAAATTAATAACCCTTATGTAATTTATTTTTATCCTAAGGATGATACTCCTGGCTGTACAACAGAGGCAATAAATTTTTCAGATAATATTAGTTTTTTCAATGAAAATAATATTACTGTTATAGGTATATCAAAGGATACAGTAGAAAAACATGATAAATTTATTAAAAAACATAATTTATCAGTTATTTTAGGATCAGATAAAGATGGTATAGTTTGCGATGCCTTTGGTGTATGGGTTGAAAAATCAATGTATGGTAGAAAATATATGGGTATTGAAAGAAGTACTTTTCTAGTTAATTCAAATGGTATTATTCATAAGATATGGAACAAAGTTAAAGTTAAAGGGCATGTTGATGATGTTATTAATTCTTGCAAAGAAATGATAAATATCTAATAATTATTGTATTTTTTTAATAAGTGCTGCCTCTAAAAAGCCATCTATATCGCCATCTAGTATAGATTGAAAATTTGAGTTTTCTTTATTAGTTCTTAAATCTTTAACTAACTGATACGGTTGAAGTACGTAAGACCTTATTTGATGTCCCCAACCTATTTCAGTTTTATTCTCTTCTGTTTTTGCTTTTTCTGTAGATTTCTTTTCGAGTTCTAATTCATAAAGTTTAGCTCTTAGCATTTTATAAACTTCTGCTTTATTTTGGTGCTGAGATCTATGATTTTGGCATTGTACAACTATATTGGTAGGTAAATGCGTAATCCTTACGGCACTATCTGTTCTATTAACATGTTGTCCCCCTGCACCTGAAGCTCTATAAGTATCAATTCTTAGGTCTTTATCCTCAATATTAATATCTACATTATCTTCAACTTCAGGATATACCCATACACTAGCAAATGATGTATGCCTTCTATTCTGTGAATCAAATGGAGATATTCTTACTAGTCTATGTACACCAGATTCTGTTTTTAACCAGCCATATGAATTTATTCCTTCTATTTTGATGCATACTGACTTTATTCCGGCCTCTTCTCCCTGATGTTCATCCATTATAATAACTTTAAATTCTTTTTTATCAGCCCATCTAGAATACATCCTCAGTAACATTTGTGCCCAATCCTGGCTTTCAGTTCCCCCGGCCCCGGCATTAATTTCAATAAAACAATCATTTTTATCAGCCTCTCCTGATAAAAGTGCCTCTAACTCTTTCTTTTTAATATTTTTACTTAATTTTATTAGTTGAACTTTAGCATCATTAATTAATGAATCGTCTTTATCTTGTTCGGCAATTTCAATAATTGCTATTATATCGTTAAATTCTTCTTCTAAAATGGTAAAACTAGATATACTTTGGTCTAAGAATGTTCTCTCCTTCATTAACTTCTGAGCTTTAACCTGATCATTCCATAACTCTGGATCTTCTGCTAATGAATTTAATTCTTTTAGTTTTTGCCTTGATTTTTCTGGGTCAAAGATACCTCCGAATTGAACTTAAAGAAGCATTTATATCACTAATTATATTTGTAATTTCTGCATTCATTATTAAATCCTTACAATTAATATATTCTATCATCTAATGGCTTAACATCCATAATTTTTTCATCTTGTATTTCTTCACTCTTTAAAGGAGCTGTTCCAGGTATAAATGCTTCATAGATAGTTCTTTTACTATTATCGGATGGTAATAAACCTGATATAGGATCAATTTTTACCATTTCTATATTATCTGGCATTTTAAATGGACTTGAAGGATATTTAAGTAAAGCTTTTTCCATGAACTTACCCCATATAGGTGCTGAAACTTTACCTCCTGTTTCCTTATCACCTAAAGATGATGGCATATCATATCCCACATACACTCCTACTACTAAATTTGAGGAAAAACCTATAAACCATGCATCTTTATTATCATTAGTTGTACCAGTTTTTCCTCCAATATAATCATCTATATTCTTTAGAGACTTACCTGTACCATTATTAATTACGCCATTTAACATCCAAGCTATTTGAAACGCGTATTCACTTTTTGTAGCTTCAGTAAAAGCACTTGATTGCTCAAATATTTCCTTTCCTGTAAACTCATTTGTACATATATTACATTTATTATTTTCCCTAGTATAAATTATATTTCCATATTTATCGTGTATTGTTTCTATAAATTGAGGGGAAATAAGTTTTCCTCCATTTACAAAACTTGAATAAGCAGTTGTTAAGTTTAATAAGTTCGTCTCTCCTGCTCCTAAAGCTGTAGCTAACTGAGCTGGATATTCACCAATATTAAATCTACTAGCTATATCAACTATTTTATCTATTCCAATAGTATTTGCTAATCTTACAGTCATAACATTTCGTGACTTTTCTAGACCGGTTCTTAAAGTACTAAGTCCATAATACGCACCTGAATAATTTTTAGGAATCCATTCTGATAAACCTGGTCCTTGATCTATTACTAAAGGTGAGTCCAATATCAATGAAGACGGTATCATTCCATTCTCTAGCCCTGACAAGTAAACAAAAGGTTTAAATGCCGAACCAGCTTGTCTTTGTGCTTGGGTAACTCTATTAAACTTACTCTCATTATAATTTAGACCACCCACTAAAGCTAAAACTTTGCCTGTAAAGGCATCAATAGCAACTATACCACCATTTACTTTTGGAATTTGGTGTATTGAATATAGAATATTATTACTATCAAAATTTTTAGACTTTCTAAAAAATAAAACATCTCCTATATTTATTTTATTACCTATATAATTATATGAAGTATCTTCTATATTACTATTTTTAAGTATCCAAGATGATTCTTCAATATCAATTTTTCCTTTTTTGCCATTAGATAAACCAATATTAATTTCTTCATCTGAAATATTTAATATAACACCATAAAGTTGAAAATTATCCTCAATAATATTTAATGATTGTAATTTAGATAACCAATTATCTTTAATATTATTTGGATTAATTTTAGCTAGACGTCCTCTCCAACCTTGCCTTTTATCATATTTAGTAATACCTTCAAATAAAGCTTCTTGAGCAATTTTTTGTAGATCTTCATCTAAAGTAGTTAGAATATATAATCCTTCATTATAAAGTACTTTTTCACTATATTTTTCTACTATAATTTTTCTGACTTCTTCAGTAAAATAATTAGCACTTATAATTTCTTTATTTCTAAAACTATCTATTTCTAAATCATCTTTTAATGCCTCAGATAGTTTTGATCTACTAATTATACCTTCTTCAAACATTCTTGAGAGAACATAATTTCTCCTATTAATTGCAGCATCATATTTCTTAATAGGGTGATAATTGTTTGGACCTTTAGGTAAACCTGCAAGATATGCAATCTCAGAAACCTTCAATTCATCTAATGATTTATTAAAATAATTCTGAGCAGCGACAACTATCCCATAAGATCTATAGCCTAGAAATATTTCATTTAGATATAATTCTAATATTTTTTCTTTAGATAAAGTTCTTTCAATTCTAAGAGCCAATAAAGCTTCTTTAATTTTACGGTCAATAGAAACCTCATTTGTTAATAAAAAATTTTTTGCTACTTGTTGAGTAATAGTAGAAGCACCTACTAATCTTTTTCCAGATATAATATTTTTGAAATTAGTAATTATTGCTCTTGAAATACCTTTAAAATCAATACCATCATGTTTAAAAAAATTTTTATCCTCTGTGACTATAAATGCATCAATTAATGTCTCTGGTATAGCCTCGTATGGAATAAATACTCTTTTTTCTTTTGCATATTCTTCTATAATATTATCAGTACTACTATATACTCTACTCATAGCCTTAGTTTGATAAGATTGTAAATATCTGTAATCAGGTAAATCGTTACCAAACTTCCATAAAACTGATAGAGAAAATATTACTAAGCATGATGATAAACCAATGAAAAATAAAAATGAATAATAAAAAAATCTAGCCATTTAAATACTACACTTATTAAATAAAATTGATATATACACTATCCATACCCTCAATATTTATTTCAACTTTGTCTCCTTTTGAAACCCAATATGTCTCTACTAAACTACCAAGTAAAATAATTGAGTTTTTAGGTATAAAATTTCCTATTATATCCTTTCTTCCAGCAAGCCATATTAAAGCATTTAGAGGATTACCTAATATATGCTTTCCTAGCCCTTGGCCAATTTCCTTATCATTGACATACATAGTACCCTTTATTAATTCTATATTTTTAAAATCAACTTTAAATTCTTCTCTGCCTAAAACACAACCAGCAGAAAAAAAATCATCTGCTATCAAATGATCAGCAGAAAAATTTTTCCAATTATCATATCTATCATCCACTACTTCTATGGCTGGAAATATACTATCTATATATATCAATATATCTTCTTGAGTATAATTATCACCAAATGGAATATTATTTTTTAACTTTACTGCAATTTCACACTCAACTCCGGCTTTGGTATATGACTGCAATTCTAAATTATCTCCAGACTTAAAACTGTTACTTTTTCTAATTGTTCCAGCACAGGGATGGTCTATTTTTAAATAGTTTTGCATTACTTTTGTTGTACATCCAATTTTTCTGCCTATGACGTCATCATATTCAGAATTAATAGAATTATGAACCGTGTTCTGAATGTAATATGCTTCAGCTTGATTACTTGGTATTAAATCAGAATCAAAATTAGTAATAAAATATTTATTTAAACGTTTATTTATTAAATAACGTACTATGTTATTAATTTTATTTTTATCCATTTTTTTTAGCCTTAAAAAATATATATAATATAATAATAAATATAGGTAGTAATCATTACAATGCATTATATAAAAGATTATACAAATTTAAAAAACTATAAACTAATTATAAGCATAGCAATTCCTATGATTATATCTAATATTTCTATACCTATATTAGGTATAGTAGATACCTCAATAATAGGTAGAATAAGTATTGAGCAAATTGGGGCAATTGCAATAGGTAGCTCACTATTATCTTTTGTATATTTTTGTTTTAGTTTTTTTAGAATGGGTACTACAGGACTTATAGCCCAGTCTTGGGGTATAAAAAACACTTCTAATATCCATAATATACTAAAAAGTAATTTTTATATGGCATTACTATGCAGTATAACGTGTATAATAGTAATTATATTTATTAAAGACTTCTTATTAGATTTTTATTATGCAAGCTCTCAAATTCAATATCATGCTAGCTTATATATTAATATTCGAATATTTGGTGCACCAGCTACATTTTTAAATTTTATCATCTTTGGTTTTCTATTAGGAAGTAAAAAGCCCTGGGAGCTTTTGAAACTAGTATTATTCATAAATATATTAAATATAATTTTAGATATTTATCTTGGCTTATACTTAAATATGCAATTAAAAGGTATAGCATATGGAACCCTATTATCTGAATATTCAGGAACAATTCTTGGATTGTATTATATCTATAAAAATTTACTTACACTAGATATAAAAAATAAAAAATTTAATTTTAAAAATAATATTTTTTATTTACTAAAATCTAATACGAATTTATTTATAAGAACTTCATTAATTCTTACCACTATCTTAATGTTTACAGCCATAGGATCCAAACTAGGTAATACAATCTTAGCAGCAAATGCAATATTAATAATGCTTCAAATGTTTATTTCATATAGTTTAGACGGCTTTGCTCAAGCTGCAGAAGTTCTAGTTGGTAATGAATTTAGTAAAAAAAATAAAAACAAGATTATAAATATAATAATTTCATCAGGTATTATATCCTTTATATGCGCCGTAGCATATTCTATTATATTTTATTTATATATAGATAAAATAATATTAATTATGACGTCAATTAATAGCGTTATACTAGAAATACAAAACTATTCTTTATGGATAATAATATCGCCTTTAATATCATTTTTAAGTTTTCATATGGATGGAATATTTATTGGTGCAAATAAAACTAAAATAATGCGTAATACAGTTATAATTAGCTTTATATTATTTATAATATCTTTATACATATTTGTTCCAATATATGAAAATAATGGTTTATGGTTATCATTTATATTATTTTTATTTTTCAGAGGAATATTACTTTTAACGCAAGTGCGTGAAATATATAAGTTTAATTAATACTAATAATATCTTTATAGATATTATTAATAATAATATTTAAACGATTTGCTAATAAATCCATATTATTAATATTCTTTTTTAAAGTCTTTTCATTCATATATAAAGATCTACTTAATTCAATTTGAACAACATTAATACCACTATCAGGCTGTCCAAAACTTTTAGTTATATACCCACCTGAATAAGGATTATTCTCATTAACTGAATATTTAAAAATATTAAAATGATACTTAACAATAGATGTTATAATATTATCACATGAAAAATTATTATTATTTCCTAATATAATATTAATATTATTTTCTGTTGAAGTAGAAGGCATAGAATGAAAATCTAGTATTAGAATTTTTTTATACTTCATTTTAAGATATTTAATTAAAAACTTTAACCTTTTGTGATAAGGAAAATAACAAGATAATAGTCTTTTTATAATTTCTTTTCTAGATAAAAGATGGTTATAAATGTCATTTCCATATATTGAAACCCTTGGTATTACTCCTATTCCACTAATCGTCTTATTAGTTCGTGAATATAAAAAATTAGGAATTTTTTTTGAAATCATTAAAGGATCAATTTCAAAAGGATGTCGGTTAACATCTACATATGAACGAGGAAAATTTGCTTTTACATAAGAAAATTTTTCTTTTATTGCTTTTCTTAATAATAGATCAACGTAGCTATCTTCAGAATACTTAAGTTCATTTTTATTCAATTGAGTACTATTAAGAAAGTTTTTACTATACTCATTTCCACTATGAGGTATTGATATTATTATAGGATATAAGCTATTAAAATTACTTTCTATCATATAACATGCAATCTAACTTTTACATTTACCATTCATATGGAAATTATCTGGATTAAATAATGATACTAACTCAAATTTAGATGAGGACCTTTCATAATTTATTTCTACTAATGTATTATAAATTCTAGAACTAGTTCTCCCAATCCATTTTCCTCTGCCATAAAGATCCCCATTTTCATAAACAGAAGTTCTAATTTTTCCAGTTCTTTTAATTTTATTATAAGTAATAGTTATTAATGATCCACTTCCCCCTGTAGCTTTAAAGCTCCACTCAGCTATAAACATTTTACCATCATCTATTGCAACACCTTTACAAATCAACGGCTTATAATTTGCCTCATATATCTCTTCATCAGCAACACAAATAGAAACTACAAAAAAAATTATAATATATATATATTTAATCATTATTTATATAAAACTGAAGGAAGCCATGTTGCTAATTCAGGAAAAATAGATAGTATTCCTAACATTAGAATTTGTATACATACAAATGGCGCAGCTCCCTTATATATTTCTCCTGTTAAAACACTTTTTGGAGCCACTCCTCGTAAATAAAATAATGCAAAACCAAAGGGTGGGGTTAAAAATGAGGTTTGCAAATTTACTGCAATCATAATTGCAAACCATAAAGGATTTATATCCATCATCAATATAGCAGGTCCTATTATGGGTAGTACTACATATATTATTTCAATAAAATCTAAAAAGAAACCTAGAATGAACATTAATATCATCGTAATTATAATAGCCGTTACAACTCCTCCTTGTAGACTCATTAAAAACTCAGCAACAATATCATCTCCACCAAATCCTCTAAATACTAAACTAAACATTGCTGCACCTATAAGTATAGTAAATACCATTGAAGTGGTTTGTGCAGTTGAAGTAGCCACCTCTTTTAGAATTTTAAAATTTAATTGCTTTCTTGAATATGCTAATAATATTGCCCCTATAGCTCCTACCCCAGCAGATTCTGTCGGAGTAGCCAATCCCATTAAAATTGATCCTAGAACTGCAAATATCAGAAATAATGGAGGTATCAATACCTTTAAAACTCTATTACGTAATTCTTTAAATTCTACTGCATCTCGTTCAGCTTTTGGAACCGAAGGCATTTTCTCTGGGTAAATATTAGCATAAATTATTTGCCATAATATATATAAAAAAACCAAACATAATCCTGGTAATAATGCACCCATAAATAAATCTGTAACTGAAACAGAATCAGGTGAGAAATTACCTTTAGCGAGTTGCGCTTGTTGATATGCCGCAGATATTTGATCACCTAATAATATAAGTACAATAGACGGAGGAATTATTTGTCCTAAGGTTCCTGCTGCACAAATAGTCCCTGTTGATATAGTTGGGGCATAACCTCTCTTTAACATAGTTGGGAGTGAAAGTAAGCCCATAGTAACTACAGTAGCACCAACAATTCCTGTTGATGCTGCAAGTAGTGCTCCTACTATTGTTACGGAAATTCCAAGCCCGCCTTTTATGCTACCTAATAAATGAGCCATAGTATCAAGTAATTCTTCTGCTATCTTGGAGCGTTCAAGCATTACGCCCATAAAGACAAATAAGGGCACAGCTATTAATAAATCATTTGTCATTATGCCATATATTCTATTAGGTAAAGCTTGAATAAATGCCATATCAAATAAACCTAAAAAAGAACCAAGCACACCAAAAATTAGTGCAACACCTGATAATGTGAAAGCTACTGGAAATCCAGTCATTAAAACAGCCAGCAAGGAAACTAACATTAAAACTATAATTATTTCTTGCTCAAACATTTATATATCCTTTTTAGAATTTTTAATTATATGAAGAGAATTTAATATTATAACTAGACTTTGAATACTAACTAAAATAGAAAAAAACCATATAAAAGTTTTCATTATGTATACAAGATGAAGTCCTCGTTCTTCAATTGAGCCTTCCATCTGGACCCAAGAATTAATCACATAACTCCATGAATAATAAAATATTACCCAACATACAGGTAATAATAAAAATAATGAGCCAATTAAATCAACTAAAGCTCTTCTTTTATCTGACATTCTCAAATATAATACATCTACACGAACATGCTTATCTTTTTGTAAAGTATAACCTGCACATAATAAAAAAACTCCAGCATACATAAACCTTACTGATTCTTGCATCCATATAAAACCAATACTGAAGCCATATCTTAAAATTACGACTAACACAGTAACCAAAACCATAAATAGAGTAAGCCAACTTATAGTTTCACCTATATATTTATTTACTTTATTAATATTATTAATAAAACTCATCATTTTACCTCTTAACTGAACCTATTTGATCTTGGGAAACCTCTAGGAGCTAACCTACCAGATTGGGCTCTTTTTCCAAGCCATAATTCTAAATCTTTAAATATTTTTTTTGAATTATCCCTAATACATGTAATTCCCTCACTGAATATAAAAGTTGTGGCATCCGTCAAATTACCCTGTTTAGCTTTTTGTAATATAACACCCTTACCTTTACTTTGTAATGGGATTTCGGATAATTTAAATATTAGGAGTTTATGGTTCTCACCTATTACTGCTATAGAATCATCTTCACTATTAACAACCTTAAATACTAATAAGTTTTCATTATCTGAAACGCTAAATACATTTTTTCCTAATTTAGTATAAGCTAATAAATCTTCCATATCTGGAATAATAAAACCTTTATAGCCAGATGAAGCTAATAGGATTTTTTGCTTTTTCTTAAATATATTTATACCTTGAATTGTATCTTCTGAAGGCAAATCAATAAATAATCTTAATGGAGATCCAAACCCTTTATTAATAATCATATTACTTAATGACAAAGTATATACTCTACCAGAATTTGAAGCTAATAATAACTTGTCAGTATTTTTAACTAATAAAATAAATTTCTTTTCATCTCCTTCTTTATATTTAATGGACTTAAAATTTTCATGTCCTTTTATAAATTGCACCCAATTATTTTTTGATAAAACAAATATATATGGTTCTTCCTCAATAATATCTTCAATATCATCATATTCTTCTTCTAATAATGGGTTTATTATAGTTCTTCTATCTGAAATTGATTTATTTTTTTTAAAATATTCTAAAACTTCTTTTGTTTCGCCATCTATCTTTAAAAATTGTTTATCTGTGCTTTTTATTAGGTCTGTTAATTCTTTGATTTCAGTTTCTAGATTATTTTTCTCACTAATAATCATTTCTTCTTCAAGTCGCCTTAAAAACCTCAATCTAAGGTTTAAAATTGACTCAGTCTGCATATCAGTCAATTTCCATTTATTCATAATTGTTTCTTTAGGATTTTCATCATCTCTAATGATTGTAATTATTTCATCAAGATTAGCATAAACAATTAGATAACCTTCTAAGACCTCTTTTCTGTCACTTGCTATTTTTAGCCTATTTTTACTATATCTGATAACCACTTCTTGCCTATGGTTAATGAAAGATAATAATGCCTCTTTAATATTCATAACTCTGGGTGATTTATTAGCATCTATTACATTCATATTCATATTGATTTTTATCTCTAGGTCTGACATTTTAAATAAACGAGACATAAGTAAATTTGGGTTGACATCTCTATTTTTAGGAATAATTAAAATTCTTATGTCTTCTGAAGACTCATCTATTATATCAGCAAGCATTTGAATACGTTTACTGGATATAATTTCTTCAATTTTTTCAATAATTCTAGCTTTTGTAACACTCCAGGGTATTTCATTTATTACAATAACATATTGACCATGGGTTTTCTTTTCTATAACCCAGTTAGCCCTTAATCTAAAAGAACCTCTTCCGGTTTCATAAGCTTTTTTTATTGTTACTTCATCATCTATTATTGTTCCACCTGTAGAAAAATCGGGCCCTTTAATATATTTTACAATTGAACTAATTGATGCATTTGGTCTTTTAATTAAATGTCTAATGGCTAGTAATAACTCTATAATATTATGTGATGGTATATTTGTCGCCATACCTACTGCTATTCCACTTGCTCCATTAGCTAACAAATTTGGGAATAAAGAAGGTAGTACAATAGGTTCATCATATTCCCCATCATATGTACTAGTAAAATCAACAGTATTTTTATCTATATCTTTTAATAATAACTCAGCAATCTCTGTTAAACGAGCTTCTGTATACCTCATTGCAGCGGCTCTATCTCCATCAATACTTCCAAAATTACCTTGTCCATCTACAAGTGGGTATCTAACAGAAAATTCTTGCGCTAATCTTACCATCGCATCATATACTGCTTGATCTCCATGAGGGTGAAATTTACCAATTACATCTCCAACTACCCTTGCACATTTTTTAAATCCAGATTGTGGAGACATTTTAAGTTCTCGCATGGCAAATAATAAACGTCTATGAACAGGTTTCAATCCATCTCTAACATCAGGTAATGATCTTGATACAATTGTAGACATCGCATAAGAAAGATATCTATCTCCTAACGCATCCGAAAAAAATAAATCTTTTATATTCTGATTATTATTTTTAGGATTATTCA
>Ga0222719_10000550_pt1 | contig 37076 bp, 35 predicted proteins | sample C33_34DmetaG_FD_165039 | JGI IMG/M metagenome (GOLD analysis project Ga0222719, IMG submission 165039) | Estuarine water microbial communities from San Francisco Bay, California, United States - C33_34D | ecosystem: Environmental > Aquatic > Marine > Unclassified | place: USA: California... | reverse complement strand
ATGAGAAATTGAAAAAAATGTCTTAAACCAGAAATCATCCGTGCTTGCGTTCTTGGACTGTGAGTTTTGGAAATTTCGTAAAGGCAACTTTGGATTTCGCTACTTGTAATATGACAAGGTTCAGGAGTAGGGTCGTGCAAGCTATCCACCAGACGTTTGATGTCAGAAGAATAGCTTGCAATAGAATATTTTGAAAACCCTCGCTCCAACTTGAGGTAGTATTTAAAATTTTCGAGAGCCCCTTGCCAATCCATGCTTTAAAGATATGTTTTTATTGCGATTTCAAAGAATTAATAAAATCTGAATAATTACGATTTTTGGTATCATTTATAAATGATATTAACAATTATTTGTTGATAAAAATAATTTTTTGTTAATTTGCACTGTTAACTTTAAACAACAAAAAATGAAAAAGTCAATTTTTTCAATTGCGTTTTTAGCATTAGTTACTTTTGCTAGCGCTCAGATTACTACAAATGCTGGTACTTTCACTAAGCCTGATGCTGGTGATACCATGTTTGAATTGCAATTTATGCCAAACCTTCAAGGTTCTGGTATGTTTTCTGATTCAGAAGTTGCTTACGGCGCTTTCATGATGCGTAAATTCGATTCTAGCACGAAAGCAAAACGTTACATGGCTTCCTTGGAAGTTTCAGATAGCGGTATGGATGGTGCTGATACCTCATTCGACCTATTGGTAGGTTATGGTATTGAGAATCATTTTGCTGGAGCAGAGCGTTTGTCAACCTATTGGGGTTACCAAGGAGGTTTGGCCTATGCTAACAATGCTGAAGGAGGCGATGGTTCTACCGTAGGCGTTGTTGCTGGTCTATTCTTGGGTGCTGAGTACTATTTCATTCCTAATGTTTACATTGGAACAGAATTAGGTTACAACCTTGGAATCAATGCTGTAAGCCCAGATGGTGGTGACGGTGTTACCTCTTGGGAATTAGGTTCAGGAGTTACTGGATTTTTAAGATTAGGTTTCAAATTGTAAGCCATATAATCATATTTAAAACCCCGCTTTTGCGGGGTTTTTTTTTGCTTATTGGTTAAGCCAATCGGTAACTACCTTGTCATCTGGTTGAGTTCGCGGAGAGATTACTTTAACCAATTCACCATTTTCGTCGATAAGAAATTTTTGAAAATTCCATGACACGCCTTCATCTGAAAGGCCATTTTCTGATTTGGTAGTAAGAAATTTATACAAGGGATGCTTATCCTTGCCTTTGACGGAAATTTTCGACATCATGGGAAAAGTTACGTCATATTTTGTACTGCAAAATGATTTGATATCTTGATTTGTGCCTGGCTCTTGCCAAAGAAAGTTATTGGCTGGAAATCCTAATATGACAAATTTATTGGGCCCATATGTTTCATAGAGAGCCTGAAGTTTCTCATACTGTGGCGTTAAACCACATTTACTAGCCACATTGACAATCATTACTTTTTTGCCTTTTAGATTGGACAGGTCAAATGCTTGACCGTCGATATCGGTAACGGTAAATTGGTGAACAGTTTTATTACTGGATGGAGGCGTCGGTTGTGCGGCTGATAAGGTCATAAATAAAAGAGTAATTAATTTCATGGTTAGTATTTTCCCAAATTTACGTGTCGTGAACTTCAAAAACGTGATTTTACATTTTTTTTATGGTTTTTTTAATAGTTTTGGGCATGAATCAAAAAATTGTCATTATCAATGGTCCTAATTTAAATCTATTGGGCCATCGCGAGCCAGATATTTATGGGGATCAAAATTTTGAAAGTTATTTAAGTCAGTTGCAAGCACTTTATCCTAATGTTGCTCTTTCTTTTTTTCAATCCAATATAGAAGGAGAAATTATCGATCAACTGCAGGCCGTGGGTTTCGATTGTGATGGTATTATTTTAAATGCGGCAGCCTACACCCATACTTCTGTCGGGATTGGAGATGCTGTTAGAGCGATATCAACGCCAGTTGTAGAGGTTCACTTGTCCAATACGCTGTCAAGAGAGGAATTCAGGCACCATTCCTTCATTGCTCCTCATGCTAAAGGTGTCATTATAGGATTTGGACTGCTAAGCTATGAATTGGCTTTGAGAAGTTTTATAAGTGAATAACCTCCCCGTAGGCATCTGCAACAGCCTCCATTACAGCCTCACTCATCGTTGGATGAGGGTGTATCGTTTTTAAAACGTCATGTCCAGTTGTTTCCAATTTACGACCTAAGACAGCCTCAGCGATCATGTCAGTGACTCCAGCGCCAATCATATGACAGCCTAACCATTCGCCGTACTTAGCGTCGAAAATAACCTTAACAAAACCATCTTTAGTACCTGAGGCACTGGCTTTTCCTGAGGCAGAGAATGGAAATTTACCAACCTTAATATCATATCCCTGTTCCTTAGCCTGTGCTTCGGTGAGACCTACACTAGCTATTTCAGGCGAGCAATAGGTACATCCTGGAATATTGCCATAATCAATGGGTTCTAAATCATGTCCAGCGATCTTTTCTACACACAGAATACCCTCCGCAGAAGCGACGTGAGCCAGTGCTGGCCCTTTGGTAACATCACCAATAGCGTAATAGCCAGGCATATTGGTCTGATAAAAATCATTGACCAAAATCTTATCTTTATCCACAGCAATTCCAACATCTTCAAGGCCAATATTTTCAATATTCGTTTTAATTCCTACTGCTGATAAAACGATCTCTGCTTCGAGTATTTCTTCGCCATCTTTTGTTTTTACGGTGGCTTTCACCCCTTTGCCTGACGTATCAACTGATGTAACTTCAGCAGAGGTCATAATATTAATCCCGCTTTTCTTGAAAGTGCGTTCTAATTGTTTGGATACTTCCTCATCTTCTACTGGCACAATTCTTGGCATGTATTCTACTACAGTAACTTTTGTCCCCATGGCATTAAAGAAATAGGCGAATTCAATTCCAATGGCTCCAGATCCTACCACAATCATTGATTTAGGCTGTTTTTCTAAGGTCATAGCTTGGCGATATCCAATTATTTTCTTGCCGTCTTGAGGAAGATTTGGAATCTCTCGAGATCTGGCTCCTGTAGCAATAATTATATTTTTCGCACTGTAGATAGTGCCGTCGACGTCTATTTGCTTGTTTGATTTAATTTTTCCAAAGCCTGAAATAACATCAATTTTATTTTTCTTCATCAAAAACTGAACTCCTTTGCTCATACCTGAAGCCACATCACGACTTCGCTTCACTACAGCGGAAAAATCTTTATCTACACCTGACACACTAAGTCCATAGTCAGCAGCGTGATTCAGGTATTCAAAAACTTGAGCAGACTTGATCAATGCCTTAGTAGGAATGCATCCCCAATTTAGACAAACCCCACCTAAACTTTCTTTTTCAACGATGGCTGTTTTAAGACCTAATTGGGAGGCTCTAATGGCTGTAACATATCCACCTGGACCGCTTCCTAGAATAATGACGTCGTATGTACTCATGCTGTTAATATTTTGAGCCACGAAATTACAAAATGAAACCGAAACCGAAACCGAAACTTAAAAAAGTTGAAATTCTTTGTCTAAAATGAGGGTAATTATCACGCCTTTTCGAAATCAATGCTCAAAGAGTTTACGCAATATCTTTTACCAGTTGGCGTGGGGCCGTCTTCAAATACATGACCAAGGTGTCCACCACAAGAAGCGCAAACAATTTCCGTGCGAACCATGCCATGAGAAATGTCTTTTTTATAGAGTATTTTTCCAGGTAATGACTCATCAAAACTTGGCCATCCACAATGGGCATCAAATTTGTTTTGACTATCGAATAGGGGAGTACTGCAGCCAGCGCAGCAATAGGTGCCTTTGTCAAAGTGCAAATTAAATCTACCAGTGTGAGGGCGTTCAGTTCCCTTTTGTCGTAAGATATAATATTGTTCAGGTGTCAATGACGCCTCCCATTCCTCCTCTGTTTTAATGATTGGATAGTGACTCATTAATTGCTTGGTATGAAGTTTAAGGCAACACCATTGATGCAATGTCTTTTGCCGGTTGTTTTTCGGGGTCCGTCGTTAAATACATGTCCTAAATGACCGCCACAATTGGCACAATGTTCTTCAGTCCTAGCGTAGCCTAAGTTATAGTCCACAGAAAACGCAACATTACCTTTAATTTCACGGTCAAAGCTTGGCCACCCAGAACCAGAATCATATTTATAATCGCTTTTGAAAAGTGGCGTTTGGCAAGCAGCGCATACATACACTCCAGCAGCATGATTGTTATTAAGTTCACTGCTGAATGAACGCTCTGTACCTGCTTTCCTCAATACATAATATTCCATATCACTCAATTCTGCCTTCCATTGGGCATCGGTTTTTTGAATTGGAAACGTTTCTTTTTGAGTGTCCTTGTTTTGCGATTGACAACTTGTGAATGCAAAAATACTTAACAATAAAATTCCTTTTTTCATGTTGTAAATTTACATTTTATTGCAATGATTCAAAAACCGTATAAATGATTTCTTTTTAGCTGAATTTATACTGATTTTAACCCTTTCTTCATAAATTTGGTAACCAATCTATTTTTTCATGAAAACTTTAAACAATTACCTTACAGTTTCTATTTTATTCGTTTTAGCTTCCTGTGCGACTAACCCGTTTACACAACAAAAAACTATTGCATTAGTTCCAAATTCGCAGTTATTCCCGATGGCTTTCCAGCAATATGATCAGTTCTTGTCGGATAATGAAACTATTAAAACAGGATCTGATGCCGAAATGATTTCACGAGTGGGACGCAGAATTGCCTTGGCTGCCGAGCGCTATCTGGATGCCAATGGCGCTGTGGGCTATTTAAACGACTATCGTTGGGAGTATAATATGGTTAGAGATTCATTAGTCAACGCATGGTGTATGCCAGGCGGTAAAATTGTTTTCTACACAGGTATTTTGCCTGTTGCTCAAAACGAGACTGGAATTGCTGCTATTATGGGGCATGAGGTGGCACACGCCCTTGCCAATCATGGCCAACAGCGCATGAGTTATGCCGGACTACAGTCATTGGGTGCTCTTACGGTAGGTATTGCCACTAAAGATCAGTCTCAAGAGGAAAGAGATAAATTTATGAGGGCTTATGGTGTTGGAAGTACGGTGTTAGGTATTCTACCCTACAGCCGAAAGCATGAAAGTGAGGCAGACAAAATTGGAATTTACCTCATGGCAATTGCTGGCTACAACCCAGAATTGGCTCCCGAGTTATGGGTTAGAATGAAACAGCATGCTGAAGGTGCTGCGCCTCCCGAATTTCTTAGTACACATCCATCTCACGATTCCCGCATAGAACAACTCACTGGACTAGTTCAAAGTGCCAAAGCCGAGGCTGCTAAATTTGGCGTGACAAGCTTCCGGCTAGAAAAATGAGACGTGTGATATTTTTTGGCTAAATTTGGTCGAGTTATAGGTTCACCCATCCATACTTCTCCTACTTAACAAACAAAGGTCAATGGCTAACTTAGAAAAGGGAAGTAAAAAATTACTCAATGCATGGGCGTTTTATGACTGGGCCAATTCAGTTTATCCCTTGGTCGTTACCTCAGCAGTTTTTCCCTTATTTTACGGAGCTATTACTGTGATTAAGGATGCCGATGGTAATAAAATTAGTGATACCGTCAATTTTTTAGGATATGCAATGAATAATGATTCTCTCATTGGATATGTCACAGCCTTTAGTTTTCTTCTCATTGCGTTTATGTCTCCTATTCTTTCTGGAATATCGGACTATGTGGGCAACAAGGTCTCCTTTTTGAAATTTTTCTGTTATTTGGGCGGTGTTTCTTGTATTGGCCTGTTTTGGTTTTCACTGGATAATTTGATAGTAGGGGTTTTGTGCTATATGACTGCCTTAATTGGTTTTTGGGGAAGCTTAGTTTTTTACAATTCTTATTTACCTGATATTGCTTTTCCCGAACAACAAGACCAGATTAGCGCTAAAGGATTTAGCCTTGGCTACATAGGCAGTGTACTCTTGTTAGTGGTTAATTTGTTGATGATCCTCAACTACCATTACTTTGGTTTTGAAAGCCAATCTTTGGCAACTCGCATGTCATTTATTTTAGTTGGGATATGGTGGATGTCATTTGCACAATATTCTTTTAAACACCTTCCTAAGGGTACTCACGAGCCTCAACGAGTTACGCGAAAAGTTTTGATGAATGGTTTTAACGAACTCAATGGAATTTGGGTAGCATTGGGTAAAAATCTTGTTCTAAAGCGATTTTTAAAGGCGTTTTTCGTTTACAGTATGGCTGTCCAAACCATCATGATTGCAGCCACTTATTTTGCAGTTGAAGAATTGGACTGGGGGCCACAGGATCCCACGACAGGTCTTATAGTGAGTATATTATTGATCCAACTAGTTGCTCTGGTCGGTGCCATGGCTACAGCCCGACTCTCAGATCGATTTGGTAACATACCTGTTTTGATGTGGATACTGGGGATGTGGACGGTGATTTGCATGTGTGCCTATTTTGTGGTCACTCCCAATCAGTTTTACATTACTGCCGCTAGTGTAGGACTGGTTATGGGGGGCATTCAATCTTTGTCGAGGTCTACTTACAGCAAGCTACTTCCGTTGAATACCGAGGATTCGGCGTCTTATTTTAGTTTTTATGATGTAGCTGAAAAAATAGGAATTGTTTTAGGTATGTTCATGTATGGTTATATCGCTGATGTAACGGGAAGCATGAGAGGTTCAATTTTGTTTTTCATAGCCTTTTTCATCATCGGCTTATTTCTTCTAAACAAGGTGAGAATTCAAAACTCTTCTGGCAAAGCGCGTGTTTAATTCTTTTGGCACAGCAATTGAACGCCTATGGAGTGTAATTGACCTTGAAATACCATAACACATTGATTTCAAGATTTTTATTTTTTTTGTAACAATTAAATTCAAAGGAGATTTGTTTGTAATATGACAAAATGTCCGTTTAAACCTATGGCTAAATCTAGTTTCCTAAATATAGACAACCTGTCAGCAAGTGATTTTGACGAAAATTCTGAGTTAATTCCCTTAATGACATCGGAAGATGAAGATGAAATAAACGCTGAGACACTCCCGGATTCTCTGCCAATACTACCATTGCGAAATACCGTTCTGTTTCCTGGCGTAGTAATACCCATTACGGCTGGACGCGACGCTGCTATTGAGCTTTTAAAGGATGCTAACAATGGCGACAAGATTATAGGTGTAGTGGCCCAAAAAGATTTAGAAGTTGAGGAACCTGGTGTCAATGATATCTATTTGGAAGGTACCGTGGCCAAAATATTACGAGTCCTGAAAATGCCGGACGGAAATACCACCGTGATTATACAAGGTAAAAAGCGTTTTAAAATTGAGGCTATTACCCAGGAGATACCCTATATGACTGCTGAAATTAAGGACAATGGTGATGTTAAACCCAATTATTCAGATGAAGAATTTACAGCAATAGTGGATTCAATTAAGGAAATCGCCTTACAAATCATAAAGCATAGCCCTAATATTCCATCCGAGGCATCTTTCGCTATCAAAAATATCGAAAGCAGTTCTTTTTTAATCAACTTTGTTTCATCGAATATGAACCTAAAGGTTGAAGAAAAGCAATCTCTTCTTGAGATTCACGATCTCAAAGAGAGGGCTTTGGCAACCCTTCGCTTCATGACTTTAGAGTTTCAAAAACTGGAACTTAAAAACGATATTCAATCCAAAGTCCAAAACGATCTGAACCAGCAGCAGAGAGAGTATTTTTTGCATCAGCAAATGAAAACCATTCAAGAAGAGTTGGGAGGCTTGAGTTATGAGGAGGAGGTTGAAGACATGAAAGTACGCGCCAAATCAAAAAATTGGCCAGAAAAAGTAGCCAAACACTTTGATAAGGAATTGGGTAAGCTACAACGCATGAATCCTCAGGTAGCCGAATATTCTGTTCAGCGCAATTATCTTGATCTATTTCTAGATCTCCCATGGAATGAATTTAGTAAAGATATTTTTGATTTAAACCGGGCGCGAAAAATTCTGGATAGAGATCATTTTGGACTAGAGGATGTCAAAGATCGGATTATTGAATATCTGGCAGTTTTAAAGTTGAGAAATGACATGAAGTCTCCAATCCTATGTTTGTATGGGCCTCCTGGAGTTGGAAAAACGTCCCTAGGAAAGTCAATAGCTGAGTCGTTGGGTAGGGAATATGTTAGAATGTCTTTAGGAGGCTTGAGGGACGAAGCCGAAATCAGAGGACACAGAAAAACATATATTGGTGCTATGCCAGGTCGTGTGCTCCAAAGTGTCAAGAAAGCGGGAACCTCAAATCCTGTTTTTGTCTTTGACGAAATCGATAAATTGACCCAATCACATCAAGGAGATCCTTCGTCGGCAATGCTCGAAGTTTTAGATCCTGAACAGAATACGGCTTTTTATGATAATTTTCTCGAATTGGGATATGATCTTTCTAAGGTCTTATTTATTGCCACCGCAAATACACTAAACAGTATTCATCCTGCACTTCTCGACAGAATGGAATTGATAGCGGTAAATGGATATACCATTGAGGAAAAAATTGAAATTGCAAAAAAACACCTTTTACCCAAGCAGCTTAAAGAGCATGGTTTATCCAAAAACCAACTCAAAATTAACAAAGGCCAACTTGAGCAAATCGTTGAGGGCTATACCCGAGAATCCGGTGTTAGAGGACTCGACAAGCAATTAGCTAAAATGGTGCGAAATGCCGCTAAAAATATTGTGATGGAATTGCCGTACAACACGGTAGCAACTTCTCAAGACATTCAAGATGTTTTGGGCCCACCTAAGATGTTAAGAGATCTGTCTGAGTCCAATGAGGTGGCAGGTATTGTTACCGGATTGGCATGGACTAGTGTAGGCGGCGATATTTTATTTATAGAATCTATTTTGTCAAAAGGCAAGGGCAGCTTGACAATTACTGGTAATTTAGGTACCGTTATGAAAGAATCGGCTACCATTGCTATGGAATTTATTAAAGGGAATGCCGCCCACCTGGATATTGATCCTTCGATATTTCAAAATTATAACGTCCATATTCACGTGCCAGAGGGAGCTACTCCAAAAGATGGCCCAAGTGCTGGTATTACAATGCTCACATCTTTAGTGTCTTCCTTTACGCAGCGCAGAGTAAAGAAAGGATTGGCAATGTCTGGAGAAATTACACTTAGGGGCAAGGTGTTACCTGTCGGTGGTATAAAGGAGAAAATTTTAGCAGCTAAGCGTTCTAAGATCAAAGAGATAATCTTGTGTGAAGAAAACAGAAAAGATGTGGAAAAGATTAAGCAAGATTACCTTAAAGGTTTGTCCTTTTATTATGTCAAAACCATGCAGGAGGTTATTGACTATGCGATAACACCTCAAAAGGTTGTTCGCGCAAAAGTTTTGTAAAATATAGGACTTAGAATAATTTATTTATTTTACCGTTTTGAGGAAGTATTCTTACCCGTTATAATATGGTCATTTGGAGGTTTTTGTTTTTTTTTGTGCTCTATTCGGCCACCTCATATGGGCAATTAGGCGGTAATTCCACTTATCAGTTTCTAAATCTAATATCGTCGCCTAGACAGGCCAGTTTGGGAGGAAAAGCCATTACTAATGTCGACTACGACGTGAGTCAAGGTCTGTATAACCCAGCAGCCATAAATCCAGAAATGGATGGTGAATTGGCCTTGAACTTTGCTAATTATTTGGGTGATATATCCTATGGAACAGCAGCTTATGCTTTTACCGTAGATCGGCGTATACAAACGTTTCACATCGGAATGCAATTTGTCAACTACGGGACATTTGACGGTTATGATGTCGCTGGATTGCCTACTAATGAATTTTCGGCAAGTGAAGCAGCCTTGTCCCTGGGGTATGCCAGACAGATTGGACGGTCGGATTTTTATGGTGGTACAGCAATTAAAATAATTACTTCTAAACTGGAGCAGTACAATTCCATTGGACTTTCTGCTGACTTTGGAATCCTATATATCAATGAGGCTATTGATTTTAATATGGCATTAGCAGTCCGAAACATTGGAGGTCAACTCAAAACTTATGCTGGCCTTCAAGAGAAACTACCTTTCGAAATTACATTGGGTCTTTCTCAGAAATTAGAAAATGTACCTATCCGATGGCATTTGACTCTCGAAAATCTTCAACAATGGCCCTTAGCTGTGGCAAGTCCGGGGCGGGTAGAAACAGATTTAGACGGTAACCAAACAGAAGAAAGGGTTGGGTTTGCCAATAAGGCGTTGAGACATGTTATTTTTGGGGCCGAATTATTTCCCGATCGCGGTTTCAATCTACGTATAGGCTATAGTTTTCGGCGGGCCGAAGAATTGCGTATTTTGGAGCAACGTAACTTTTCTGGATTGTCATTTGGTTTTGGAATGAAACTCAATAACTTGCGCTTCAGTTTTGCGCATGCCCGTTTTGCTGCTGCATCTAATACGAGTTTTTTCGGATTGCAACTCAAATTATGAGAACAAATAAAATAACAATAGCTATCGACGGCTATTCTTCGACAGGAAAAAGCACTCTAGCTAAAGCTTTAGCAAAAGAGTTGGGCTATCTGTATGTTGATTCTGGCGCCATGTACCGTGCTGTGACACTTTATGCTTTGGATCATGGTATAATTTCAGACCGTTTAGATACAGATTTACTCATTACAAAATTACCGGAAATTAATATTGAATTTAGATTAAATGCATCCTCTCAAGTTGGTGAAATGTTTCTCAATGGTAAAAATATAGAAGGGCCTATCCGCAGCATGCGCGTTTCGGATTGGGTTAGTCCAGTTGCTGCCGTGTCTGAAGTGAGGACAAAAATGGTTGCCATGCAACAAGCCATGGGTTTAGATAAAGGAGTCGTGATGGACGGTCGTGATATAGGGAGCGTTGTCTTTCCTGATGCGGAGCTCAAATTGTTTCTCACGGCAAGCGATGATATTCGCTCTCAACGTCGGTTCGATGAATTGAAATCCAAGTCAACAGATCTTTCCCTTCAAATGGTCAAGGCCAATTTGATCTCTCGAGATCAGCAAGATTCTTCTCGCGAAGACTCTCCGCTGATAAAATCGCCTGACGCCATAGTTATTGACAATTCAAATTTGACCATAAAGGATCAATTAGAATTGGTCCTAAAACTTGTTGAAGGATTGGATTAAAAGGTATAGCCAATTGTAATTCCTAATCTTGGCGAAATTTCAGGTGTATTTTTTGTGTCTAGAAAATTTCTACCCACACCTCCATAGATAGATCCTACAAACCCCAGCTTTGACCTGAATTTTATGCCAACCGACAGACCAACAGCGAGTTGAGAAAATTTTTCGTAAGTAGCATTTACATCATATTTTCCGCGACTGTAGATGAGGTACAATTCGGAAAAAAAACCTGAATTGGGTCGATCGCCAAAATAAAATTTATAAAATCCAGTTAGCGCAAAGGATTCGTAGTAATAGGGGCCGTCATCTGAAAACCGTTTGTCTCCACCTAAGCTGATGAGTAATGAGGCTCCAACACCAGATTCTTCATTGAGGTAGCGCTCATAACTTAAATCAATGGCCTTAAAAATGAGAAGGTTACCTATATTTAACGAGGCCTCGTTATTTCGAATTGTTTTTGCTGAGGGTTCCTCTTGACAAAAAGCAATTGTTGAACATAGTGCAAGCAGGTAAAAAATGGATTTCATGATTATCGCATCAGAGGTTAAACGTTCGGAATTATTATTTTTTGATTGATTGATATTTTGTTTGGACTCCTTATTTGATCCCTATTGGCATTATAGATGTCAATATATTTACGCGGATCACGGTAATATTTTCTTGCAAGAATGGTTAAAGTCTCACCCTTTTTGACGCGGTGTAAGTGATAATAATCTTTGTTTAACACTTTAATATTAGCCCTAAAATCATTTGGTTTTTCCCCGCCAACACTTTTGAGCGGAGGTATAATTCGTTCCTTTCATATGGGGTATTGACGATACCGACCATATTGATCTTACCGTCGACAACGTCAATTTTACCGTTTTTTATTTTTATTTTTTTCCCTAGCCGAAAGACGCTAGCGTATTTGGAGAGTAAATCCATAATTGAGGTAAGTTTTGATTTGGTTTTACCAATATAGGTAAAAAGAACAACATAAAGCCCAAAAAAAACCAGAATATAGGGTTGTTTTTCAGGTATAATTGTATTTTTGCCCGCCTTTGAATGCGATTTGGTGGATTTCATTGGCAGCTAACAACAATCAACTTCTGATTTGAATCGCTCAATCCACTTAAAATCAGAATACAAAACCAAAACCATCAGCTATGGCTGAAAACGAAACACAAGACGAAGCTTTGCACAACGAAGATGCGTCACAAGAAACCCCACAATCAGAAACTGCTGCTACCGATGCAGTTCAATCAAAAGAAACAACAGATTACCACCAAGTTGATCCGGACCAATTCCTGAAAGATTTTAATTGGGAAAATTATGAAGAGGGTATTGACGCTCTTGAGGATAAGCAATTGGCTGAATTTGAGAAGTTAGTTGAAGCCAACTTTGTGGATACATTAACGGATGAGGTAGTCAAAGCGACAGTAACTTTTATTTCGGATAGAGATGTAATTGTTGATATCAACGCAAAATCAGAAGGTGTCATTTCACTTAACGAATTCCGGTACAATTCAGCGCTTAAAGTCGGCGATACTGTAGAAGTTATGGTAGATGTCCGTGAGGATGCTACGGGACAATTGATCTTGTCACACCGTAAAGCTCGGGCCGTCATGGCATGGGATCGCGTGAATGCGGCTCATGAGTCAGGTGAAATTGTAAACGGATTTGTAAAATGTCGTACTAAAGGAGGAATGATTGTAGATGTTTTTGGCATCGAAGCATTCTTGCCGGGCTCGCAGATAGATGTCAAGCCAATTAGAGACTACGATCAATATGTCAATAAGACGATGGAATTCAAAGTGGTGAAAATCAATCACGAATTCAAAAATGTTGTTGTTTCTCACAAAGCACTGATTGAGGCCGATATCGAAGAACAGAAAAAAGAAATTATTTCTCAACTAGAAAAAGGACAAGTGCTAGAAGGTGTGGTGAAAAATATCACGTCATACGGTGTATTTATGGACCTTGGAGGTGTCGACGGTTTAGTTCATATCACTGATTTGTCATGGTCAAGAATATCACATCCTAGTGAGATCGTTGAATTAGACGAAAAACTAAACGTCGTTATTTTAGATTTCGATGAAGATAAATCACGTATCCAACTTGGTTTAAAACAACTGAGCAAGCACCCATGGGAAGCTGTTGGTGAAGGCATGAAGGTTGGGGACAAGGTCAAAGGTAAAGTAGCTGTTATTGCGGATTATGGTGCCTTTGTTGAAATTGCTGATGGTGTAGAAGGATTGGTACACGTTTCGGAAATGTCTTGGTCCACGCATTTGCGTTCAGCTCAAGATTTTGTTAAAGTTGGCCAAGAGATTGATGTTGAAATTTTGAGCATCGATCAAGAGGAGCGTAAAATTTCTCTTGGAATCAAGCAATTGACTTCCGATCCTTGGACTGATATAACCTCAAAATATCCAGTAGGGTCTCGACATAAAGGTGTTGTTCGCAACTTTACGAACTTTGGTGTTTTCCTCGAACTTGAAGAGGGCATCGATGGGTTGATATATATTTCAGACCTATCATGGACTAAGAAAGTCAAACATCCAAGTGAATTTTGCGCCGTTGGCGATGAGCTGGAAGTCGAGGTACTTGAATTGGATGTTGAAGGACGCAAACTCAGTTTGAGCCACAAACACACTATGGATAACCCATGGGACAAATATGAAGCCGAGTTTGCTCTAGGTACTGTTCACTCTGCTCAAATGACAGAAATGGTTGATAAGGGAGCTACAGTTGAGTTCAATGAGCACATCGTAGCATTTGTACCATCACGTCATCTTGAAAAAGAAGATGGATCCAAATTGACAAAAGGAGAAACAGCAGAATTTAAAGTTATAGAATTTAACAAAGAATTCAGACGTGTTGTTGCATCTCATATGGCCATCTACAAGGAGGCCGAGGCTCAAATTGTCAAAAGCGCTGGTAAGAAGTCAAAACAATTGGCGGATGACGAGTCGAAACCAACTTTTGGTGATGCCAATGACACATTGAAGAAGCTGAAAGATGAAATGGAAGGCAAGTCCTAACAAATGATACAAAAACCCTCCATTGGAGGGTTTTTTTATGAATTGGCAATACGATTTAAATTACATAAAAATGGCGTAACTTTGCCACATGAGTAATATAAGATGAGTCAAAAAGAGCTACTTAGCGCCCGCGATTTGCAAATCACAATTCGAAGATTGGCCTGTCAATTGATTGAAAATCACGGCGATTTTAGGGATACTGTCCTCATCGGTATTCAGCCAAGAGGCAAAATGCTCACCCAAAGACTCGTCCATATTCTTCACAACGAGTACAATGTTCAACATATTACATCAGGGTTTTTAGATATCACTTTTTATCGAGACGATTTTCGCAGAAACGATAAACCTATTGAGGCCAATTCCACTGAAATTGATTTTGTAGTTGAAAATAAGAAAGTTGTTTTTATTGATGATGTATTGTATACTGGTCGAAGTATAAGAGCGGCTCTGACAGCAGTGCAGGATTATGGTAGACCATCCCAAATTGAACTATTAATTTTAATTGACCGTAGATTTAGCAGGCATTTACCAATTCAACCCGATTATTGCGGACGTCAAGTCGACGCTATTAATGAGGAACATGTGGTGGTGAGTTGGAGTGAGCTTCATGGAAATGATGCAGTATTGCTAAAAAACCAATGATCGAATGAGTGGACTAAGCGTTAATCATTTACTGGGAATCAAATATCTCAATGAGGCAGATGTGCAATTGATTTTTGAAACAGCAGATCAGTTTAAGGAAGTTATTAATCGACCGATCAAAAAAGTGCCTTCCCTAAGAGATATTACTATTGCCAATTTGTTTTTTGAAAATTCTACAAGAACAAAGTTGTCTTTTGAATTGGCCGAGAAAAGACTATCTGCCGATGTATTAAATTTCTCCGAATCACAATCCTCAGTCAAAAAAGGCGAAACTCTAATCGATACGGTTCAAAATATTTTATCGATGAAAGTCGATATGGTAGTGATGCGTCACCCAAGCCCGGGGGCACCTATTTTTCTTTCAAAACATATCGATGCGGCCGTGGTCAATGCTGGAGATGGAACACATGAACATCCAACTCAGGCGCTGCTCGATTGTTATTCCATTCGCGAACGTCTCGGTGATGTAGCGGGTAAAAAAGTAGTGATTGTAGGAGATGTATTACACAGCCGAGTGGCGCTTTCTAATATTTTTGCCTTGAAACTCCTTGGCGCTGAAGTTAAAGTCTGCGGCCCAAAGACTTTGTTGCCAAAGCATATCCAGAGCTTAGGGGTGGGTGTAGAATCAAACCTGAAGCAGGCCTTAGAGTGGTGTGATGTTGCCAATATGCTTCGTGTACAAAACGAGCGTATGGTGACCAGTTATTTTCCCTCTACCAGGGAATATGCCATGCAGTATGGGCTGACTATGGATATCCTTAATGGGTTGAGTAAAGAAATTATTGTCATGCATCCGGGACCTATCAATAGAGGTGTCGAAATCACTTCTGAGGTTGCCGATTCCGATCAAGCTATCATTCTTAATCAAGTTGAAAACGGTGTTGCAGTGCGGATGGCTGTGATGTATCTTTTGGCTTCAAAAATCAACCGATAACGAGATTCCCATGAGAGACGATTGTATGGTCGTGGTTACCAATGACGAGGCTGCAGTTTTTGAACAACTCAGTCATATTAATACCATTGAAAAGCATCTCATATTAGACCTTCATAAACTCGGGGTTTTGTCTGAAGAATGTATTATTAATTGTATTCAGGCCAGCGCCTTTCTCAATGGCCGATCTTTATCACTAGTGCTAATTGTATCGGAAAAAAACATTTTGGAATTGCCTGACAGCTTATCTGTTGCCCCAACTTTAGTAGAAGCAGTGGATGTGGTGGAATTGGAAGTGATGGAACGGGATTTAGGATTTTAAATTAGCCGATTTGAAACTAACCATTTTAGGATACCATTCAGCAACACCCAGAGAGAATGCCAATCCAACATCTCAGGTTCTTGAGATCAAGAATCACTTTTTTCTGATTGATTGTGGTGAAGGTACTCAAGTGCAATTAAGGAAACATAAGGTCAGTTTTTCTAAAATTAAACACATTTTTATCTCTCATTTGCATGGTGATCATGTTTTTGGCTTGATTGGATTGGTGTCTACCTTCAGATTATTGGGTCGTACATCCGATTTATATATTCATGGCCCAAAAGGAATTCAAGAATTGATTGAGGTCCAATTGAAACTGTCCCAATCTAGAATAGATTATAACTTGATTTTTAATGAATTAGAAGGAAATCAGTCACAAGTTGTTTTTGAAGACCAAAAGGTTGTCGTGACGAGCATTCCGTTAAAGCATCGCATCTATACCAATGGTTATTTGTTTTCAGAGAAACCGTCAGAAAGGAGATTGAATGCGCCTGCTTCCCATGATGCTCATATCGACAAGGCCTATTTTTCAAAATTAAAGCAAGGTTATGATGTGACAAATAATTTAGGTCAATTAATTAAGAATGAAGAAGTTACGCTAGACCCGCCACGGGCCAAATCATATGCCTATTGCAGCGATACAGCTTTTTCGACCTCTATCGTTCCGCTTATCAATAAATCTAATGTCTTATACCATGAAGCTACTTTTCTTAATGAAGATGAAGATTTAGCTCGTAAAACCCTACACAGTACGGCTGCTCAGGCTGCCGAAATCGCAAAATTGGCACATGTACAGCAATTGATTTTAGGTCATTTTTCTTCTCGATACGACGATGAAGATCGTTTTCTGAAGGAAGCCGGCGCCATTTTTAAGCCTACCTTTTTGGCAGAAAATGGTAAAGTTTTTGAGTGGTAACATTCTCATTATCACATTTTTTAACCAAAGAATTTCTTGTAAATTGCACCTATGAAAAACGATCTAGGAGATTTGAGAAAATCCTATCAAAAAGGGGCTTTGGATGAGGCTCAAATTCCTTCAAACCCTTTGGTCCTTTTTGATCAATGGTTTTTAGAAGCCGCTAATCACGATGGGGTGGACGAAGTAAACGCCATGACCCTATCAACATCTGATACTGACGGTTTCCCTGGCTCTCGTGTGGTCTTGTTAAAAGGATATAATGTGGATGGCTTTACATTTTACACCAATTATAACAGCCGAAAGGGTCGTGCCATTGAATCGAATTCACGAGTTTGTTTGTCATTTTTCTGGCCAGCGTTAGAGCGGCAGATTATTATTAAAGGAGAAGCGACTAAAATTAGTGATGCCGAAAGTTTAGCTTATTTCGAGAGTCGTCCTCGTGGTAGTCAAATTGGAGCCCATGCGTCTTCTCAAAGTGAGGAAGTGCTGAACCGGGACTTTTTGGAAGAGCAATTGGATTTTTATGAAAACAAATTTAAGGGTGAAGCTGTTCCCAAACCAGTCCATTGGGGTGGCTATTTGGTCCGAGCTCAATCCTTTGAATTTTGGCAAGGACGGGATAACAGATTACATGACCGAATTGTGTTTGTTAAAGATGGTCAACGTTGGCGCCGGATGAGGCTAGCGCCCTGATAGATATTTACTATGACCAAAACATTGATACTTATGAGACATGGTAAGTCATCATGGGACCATCCTGTGAGTGATCGAAGTAGACCATTACAAGCCAGAGGCATCAATGACGTTTCTAAAGTAGGCGATTTTTTTGCAGAACAAGGCTATAAAATTGATGCGGTTTATTCTAGCCCTGCCGAACGTGCTGCAATGACTTGTTCAATTTTCTGTTCAAGTATTGATTGGCCCCTTGAGAAGGTCGTTTTCAACGAAAAACTATATGATTTTTCCGGGGATTTGGTTTCTAAAGTAGTAGAGAATTTGAATGACGAATGGCATACAGTGATGATCTTTGGACATAATTTTGCACTTACAAAGTTAGCTAACTCTTGGGGCGATGAAGCCATAGCAAATGTACCAACTGGTGGCTTGGTAATGTTGTCTTTTGAGGTGAACTCTTGGAGGAAAGTTGGTACTAATGGCAAGACGGAATTATTTATTAAACCAAAACAAATTAGCATTTGAAAGATATTACAAATACATATGTGAATCGTGAGTTGAGTTGGCTCGATTTTAATGTTCGCGTTTTGCAAGAAGCCGCTGACAAACGCGTGCCGATCATTGATAGACTGCATTTTTTAGGTATATTTTCCAATAATTTGGATGAGTTTTTTAGGGTGAGATATGCCACTATTAAACGCATACAACTTTCTGGTAAGGATGCTGCCAGCCAACTGGGAGGTATTCAAGCCAGTCCTTTAATGGAAATGATTACCAAAACTGTAATACAACAACAATCAGAGAGTTTAAAGATTCTCGACATCATTAGCGAAGAATTAAAAACTCATAATATTTTCATTATCAATGAGCAGGAAATTTTAGATTCTCAAACCTTATTTTTAAAGCAGTATTTTGAGCAGGTCGTTCTTCCCGATCTTGTTATCATAATGCTTCAAGAGGAACATTCCATGCCAATATTAAGAAATGATGCCGCTTATATGGCTGTGCGCATGCTGAATTCTTCCAAATTACCGCAATATGCTTTGATTGAAATTCAGAAATCTATTGATCGATTTGTCGTTCTACCCAAGGAAGGAGATAGAGATTACATCATTTTAATTGATGATATTTTGCGGTATTTTTTGAGTGACATTTTTAAGATATTTAATTTTAAATCCATCGAAGCTCATATGATAAAAATCACCAGAGATGGGGAACTGGATATTGATAGCGATTTGAGTAAAGGTTTTGTGAGAAAGTTGAAAGACAGCTTGAAAGATCGTGAGCTGGGTGACCCAGTTCGATTTGTATATGACAAGTCAATCCACGAGGATACCTTAAGATTTTTGATGCGCAAAATGGGAATCGACCAGATGGATAGTATTATTCCAGGCGGTCGTTATCACAATCGTCGAGATTATATCCGATTCCCTAGTTTAGGTCGGAAAGCATTGAAGTACGATAAAATCAAGCCACTTCCGATTCTGGCATTCGAACAGGGTAAAAGTATGTTTGATGTTATAAAGGTACAGGATAGGTTGGTCTATTCACCGTACCATTCTTTTTCTTATATCGTTAAATTACTGCGTGAGGCAGCCATAGATCCTAGAGTCAAATACATTAAAATCACTATTTATCGTTTGGCAAAAAACTCTCAAATTGCCAGTGCATTGATCAATGCTGCTAAAAACGGAAAGGCAGTTACTGCTTGCATAGAGCTTCAAGCGAGATTTGACGAACAAGCCAATATTAAAGCGGCGGAGCATATGGAAGCCAATGGTATCAATGTCATTTTTGGTGTTACTGGCCTCAAAGTTCACAGTAAAATTTGCATTATCGGTCGTTTGGAAAACAATAAAATCAAGCGTTACGGTTTTGTGGGTACTGGTAATTTTAATGAAGCTACCGCGCTCTATTATACAGATTTCACCCTATTAACGGCTCATCGTGGTATTTTGAAGGATTTTGAAAAGGTTTTCAACTTTTTCGAGACCAATTATAAAATTTATAGTTACAAACACATCGTCACTTCACCTAATCACACCCAATCTAAGCTCTATAAATTGATCAATAAAGAGATTGAAAAAGCCAAGTCAGGTCAAATGGCTCATATCAAACTCAAAATGAACAGTTTTTCTAATCATAAATTGGTGGACAAACTGTATGAAGCTAGTCGCGCTGGAGTTAAAATACAAATGATTGTAAGAGGTATTTGTTGTTTAATTCCCGGAGTCCCTGGTATGAGTGAAAATATTGAGGTCATAAGTATTGTAGATCGATTTTTAGAACACACGAGGTTATTTATTTTTGGGATAGGTGACGATGAAATAATGTACATTTCATCGGCTGATTGGATGACCCGAAATTTAGAAAACAGAATAGAGGTCAGCTGCCCAATCTATGATCCTCAAGTTAGGAGTCAATTAAGAGCTATTTTTGACCTTTGTTGGTCTGACAACGTAAAGGCAAGACTCATCAATTTGGAGAGGCCTAATACGTATAAAGTAACTGGAAGCACTCCTGTAAGATCGCAGATGGATGCATTTGAGTTAATTGAAAACGAATTATAATTTGAAACTTAATATAGACGTTATTGGAGGTATAGATATTGGATCCAACGCCGTGAGACTATTGATTGCTCATGTGATATCGGTCAATGATAAACTTGTAGCCATTAGGAAAGTGTCTTTAGTTCGAGTGCCTATTCGCTTGGGGTCTGATGTTTTTCACAATCAGCATATTTCTAAAAATAATATGACCCGTTTGACTGAAGCCATGCAATCCTATGCTCTTCTGATGCGTCTTCACAAAGTGAGTTTGTATCGTGCAGCCGCGACCTCCGCCATGAGAGAATCTAGTAATGGTAAGGCTCTGGTGAATCAAATTTTTAAAACTTCGGGCATAAGAGTTAATATCATTGACGGCATGGAGGAGGCTAATATATTGGCCAGTATGGATATGGCAAGTTCAGTAAGTCCTCACAAAACCTATTTGTATATTGACGTTGGAGGAGGTAGTACTGAGTTGTCGGTTATAAAGCACGGTAAGAAATTGGCCTCACAATCATTCAAACTTGGTACCTTGAGATTGGCGGCGACACAACAAAGCGAGGAAGAATGGTTAAAAGCCAAAGAATGGGTTGTTGAACATACAGAAAATTTGACGCGTGTACATGCCATGGGATCGGGAGGAAGCATCAATACAGTTTTTAGCCAATCCCGTAAAAAAGAAGGAAAGCCATTGACCTATGAGCATGTAAAGGCCTATTACGACAAAGTACAAAGCATGTCTTATGAGGAGCGTGTTGTTGGGCTTGGTCTTAAACCCGATCGGGCAGATGTCATTGAGCCGGCACTGAAAATCTATTTATACGCCATGAAATGGGGCAGAGCAGTAGATATCTTCGTTCCCAAAATTGGATTAGCCGACGGTATTGTAAAAAGTATTCATTTGGGCAATTTGAAAGGATACCCAGTGCCTTAACCGTGAATGGTCTCTTGGGTGCCCAAGTTTTCCATCACTTGAGCTTCGTATTTCAATAGAGCTTCCCATTTCTCGTCCGCGAGTGCTCTTCCACCATAGTCTCGAGCAAATTTCAAAAACAGGGTGTAGTGATTGGCCTCGCTAATCATGAGTTTTTTATAAAAAACAGCAAGTTCTTTATCCTTCAAATTCTCGGACAAGAGTCTAAACCTTTCGCAGCTTCTGGCTTCAATCAATGCGGCAACCAAAAGTCGGTGAACCAACTGGGTTACTCTACTTCCTCCTTTTGGAAAAAATGAACGCAGCTTAATGACATAATCGTCTTTTCGATCTTGACCCAAAACCCAACCTCTTTCAAGAAGTAAATCGTGAACCATCTTGAAGTGGCTCATTTCTTCAGTGGCTAAAGCGGTCATTTCTTGGACTAATTCAGAGTATTCGGGATAAGTCACAATAAATGAGATGGCTGTGCTGGCTGCTTTTTGCTCACAGAAAGCATGATCGACTAAGACATCCTCAATATTCATTGCTGCAATATTCACCCATCTCGGGTCGGTTGGTAATTTAAGTCCGAGCATCTTTGTCATATATCCAATTGAAAGGTTTGTCTTAATTGCTCTAGGGCAGGGTTTTTCTCTTTGAGCTTTTCATATTTTTCCTGATCCGTATAAGCGAATTTTTTCACAGTTTCTTCGTTGATTTCAATTTTTAAATCAATTGAAAAATTTTGAAGTGACTGATGCAAGTACTTTAAAAGAGCACCTTGTTGGCGCTGAAGTTCTTTCTTGTTGGTGGCGTTAGGCATACTAAGGCAGATGGTGTTATCGACTAATTTTGGTTGATCGATTCCCATTATTGAAGCCAAATTGTGTTGCCCACTTTCTTCCAGTTTTTGTCTGTATTTCTGCCAATAATCAATTAAATCTTCCTTGTTGAACGCCCTAGTAGGCAATTCCTCTATTTCTGCCTCATTCACCTCAATGCGCTTGAGATCATGCGCTTTTTTCTTTTCTATACTTTTCAAGGATAAACCCGAGGGAGGTCTAACGGGATTTTTGAGAATAATCTCTGGGGGCTTGGGTATTGGCTTTTCTTTTTTTGGAGTAACAGGATCGACCACCTTTTCTACTGTCACTTTATCGTCATATGACTCCGGTTGAGAGGCACTGGCTATAATTCTTGCCTTGTTCGCCGGAATTATTTTAGGACTGCTGTTTTTTTTTTTCATCACTAAAAGTGATGGAGGCGAGTTGCATGAGGCACAGTTCCACAAGAAGCCGTTGATTTTGACTGCCTTTGTATTTCAAATCACAGCTATTAGCTAAATCGATGCCTTGCAGTAGAAATGACTGATCTATCGCCTTGGACTGCGCCAGGTATTTCTGTTTGGTTTGTTCGCCCGCTTCCAAGAGGATCTGAGTCGCAGTTGCTTGACAAATCAAAAGATCCCGAAAGTGAGAGGCCAATCCACGGATGTAATGTTGACCATCAAAACCTTGGTCGAGTACCGCGTCAAAGGTCATCAGAAGGCTTGGAATGTCGTTTTTAATTATAGCATCGGTCGTTTTAAAGTAAATATCATAATCTAAAACATTGAGATTTTCCGTTACTGCTTGAAGCGTTAGCTCTTTGCCAGAAAAACTAACTACCCGATCAAAAATTGACAAAGCATCACGCATGGCTCCGTCTGCTTTTTGAGCTATGACGTGAAGTGCATCATCACTCGCGTCCACACTTTGGTCGTCAGCCACCTTTTTTAGATAACTTTTGACATCGCCAACGGTGATTCTTTTGAAGTCAAAAATTTGACAGCGCGACAATATGGTCGGAATGATTTTATGCTTTTCGGTGGTTGCTAATATAAAAATGCAATGCTTCGGCGGCTCTTCAAGGGTTTTTAAAAATGCGTTGAAGGCTGCCTGAGAGAGCATGTGAACTTCATCGATAATGTAGACTTTAAAGTTGCCTATTTGTGGTGGTATTCTAATCTGATCTGTTAAGTTTCGAATGTCGTCGACAGAGTTGTTAGAGGCAGCATCGAGTTCAAAAATATTAAAGGCGAAATCTTCGTTTTCATTTAGCGTACCGGTAATATTTTTACGATTAATCATTTTTGCTAATATACGGGCACAGGTGGTTTTTCCGACACCACGAGGGCCGCAAAAAAGGAGTGCTTGGGCAAGGTGATTTTGTTCAATAGCGTTGCTCAGTGTACTTGTAATGGCTGACTGTCCCACCACGTCCTCAAATACTTGAGGTCGGTATTTTAGCGCAGAAACAACAAAAGGTGTGTTTTGATCACTCATAGTTTTACCAGTCAGATGGTAAACAAAATTAACCAAACAGATTTGATTAGGAAAGGCGGTGAAAAGCAATTGTGATGACTTATTAACATTTTGATTACTTTTGCGGCAAAGCAGACCGCCTTATCGCTGCTCATTATTGAGTAGAGGAAAGTCCGAACACCATAGTGCAGCATAGTGGCTAACGGCCACCGATCGTGAGGTCAGGAAAAGTGCAACAGAAAGAATGTACAGGTCATGCTGTAGTGAAATCAGGTAAACTCTATGCGGTGCAATGCCATGTAAACCGGTGCTTGAGTGCGGCACGCACAATATCGGAGGGTAGGCAGCTAAAGTGTCATGGTAACATGACATTCAGATAAATGATAAGGGTTTCATGTATTTGAAATACAGAATTCGGCTTACAGGTCTGCTTTTTTTATTGTCTAAAGAAACTAAATACAGAGTGACCGTAGGCTCTTTTATTGTCAAAATACGGATGCTCACTGAGGTCTGTATGTTTACTGTGCTCAATGATCAACAGGCCCTCTTCCTTCAACACTTGACGCGCTACTGTTTTATCTACAATTGAAAAAAACTGCTCTTTAGAGAATTCATAGGGAGGATCGGCAAAAATCAAGTCAAACTGACGTATTTCTTTTTCTAAATATCTCATGACTTCCATGGTCCTTACTTCTATGTTAAAACCGAATGATTCTGCTGTTTTAGCTATAAAAGCGATGCAAGCCGGTGTTTTGTCAATGGCGACAATATTGGTCACTCCACGTGAAGCCAATTCAAAGCTGATATTTCCGGTTCCAGAAAAAAGATCAAGGGCTTTGGTATTGTCAAAGTCTATACCGTTGGATAAAATGTTAAATAAGCCTTCCTTAGCCATGTCCGTAGTAGGGCGCACGGGGAGTTTTTTTGGCGGTTGAATTCTACGACCCTTATGACTTCCTGAAATAATACGCATTAGAAACTGTTCAAGGCTACAAAATTCTGTTTGAGATTGACCAAATGGGTAGTAATTTTTGGCTCAAGCAAATTGGTGTGTCTTATATAGGTATAGGCTTCTTTAAAACATAAACTTTCTTTGTTGACCTTGCCAAATAATTCACAGGCCATAGTTTCGGGATCTAGGTCTAATTGTTCTACAAGAAATAATAAGTAAAACAAAAAATCGTGTGGTGTTTGAAGATTGAATCTGTTGTGACAAATCAATCGTTCGCCTTCAAAACAAATGGCTTCGAAATATTGATCCTGAATGTGTAACCTCAATACTTTCTTGCCATCAGGAGTAGAAATTGCCTGAAGCCGTTGAAGTAAAATGGTCGATTGATGGTGATACTCAAAACTGCCAAAATGTTCGAAAATGTAATTATTGATGTTTACAAATGGTACAAAAACTACAGCGCAGTTGAGACTATTCAATTCGTCACAAGCAACGAAATCATCTGGCAAGAGTGCTATATTGTATTTTAAATAGTCGGATAATTTTCCTGTATCCAATAGTTCTAGTGGTACCAGACTAGAAAGGGCGTTGTCATGAATAACTCTGACAGTGTTAAAATCTGTTTGTAAAACCGGTGTAGACTCAAAAGCGCTAATTAAGTCTTTAAGCAGATTCTCAGGTTTGGTGCTGTCTAAGGTGGGCCACTCAATATAATCTACAAAGGCGTTGGTCTTTAGATCTTTGACACAAAAAGAAAGTCCACTCAAACCCGTTTGAATGGACAATGCTAAATTGGTACTATTTGAGTTCGATTTAGTCGTTGGAATAATTTTTTGGCCAATTGCCGTTAGTGTTCACTTCTTCCATTGAGCCTACCCGCAAGGCGTTACCATTTACCCCATCAACAGAGACTACTTCCTCCTCGATTTTGATCAAGTTAGGATCTTCTCCAAAAAGAATGTATTTTTTTAACACCTTCGCCTCAAAAACAGGAATTTTGACACCATTTTGATCTATGGTTCCAGCTGTCATATCGAATGTAGTTCCTGGTTTCCCAACAGGAACGTTCATCATGGTTTTGTATCTGAGGTCGTTTCCAAATAACGAATCTCTCACTAGAACGTAACCCAAAGTATCTATAACTACAATCTCTTTAAAGGTTTCTACTCCTCCAAATCGTCTTGTCATTTCTACATCTAAAACCGTTACATCCCTACGTTGCGTTATGGTGAACTGTTCTGTTTCTATGAATTCTATCAATTTGTCAAAATCCTTTTGGAAGATGCCTTTCACTGCCCGATGAGCCAATTGAGCGTCTCGGATATCTTTTAAGCTATTGATCACCTTTTTATAAGCCACCTGCTTTCTTTGGTTAAATTGAATTTCACCATAAACTGACATAAAGGTATTGTAGGCCAAAAAGCCAATAAGAATATAGAGAACTATTAAAATATACTTCCTAAACGTATCTGGAATAAATCTATCGATTAACCAAACTAAGCCTACCGCAACAGCAACTAATGCGAAAACGACTAATAAGAGATTGAGCATAATTTCTTTTTAAATTATATTTTCAGGACTGAAAACAAATCTACAATTTTTTTTTATTCGTAAAAGACTGCACGGCGAAAATTCCTATATATCTTTGAACAGAATCAAATTATGACTCCAATAAATTCATCACAGGCTTTTTTTCAGTTGTTGTCGGATAAATTCCCTCACGAACTAACGGAAGGACAAGCCTCTGTTTTAAAACAATTGACAGCGTTTGTTATGTTGCTATCAGGCCCAGAGATCTTTATTTTAAGAGGTCATGCTGGTACTGGAAAAACGTCAATGATCAGCACTTTAGTTTCGAATTTGTGGCAAGTGCAAAAAACAGCCGTTCTTTTGGCCCCTACGGGTAGGGCAGCGAAGGTTATTTCTAATTATTCTGGTATGGAAGCCTCTACCATTCACAGATATATTTATTTTCCAAAGACGGATAAAAAGGGCGGCGTGAAATTCGTCCTGCAACCCAATAAAAAAAGGAAAACTATTTTTTTTATTGATGAGTCCTCCATGATATCTGATGGCTCTGGCGATTTTGGTAGCGATGGCTCTTCACTGCTGGATGACCTGATACAATTTGTTTTTAGTGGGTATCAATGTAAGCTGGTCTTTATTGGAGATACTGCCCAGTTACCCCCAGTCAGGCTGGATCTTAGCCCTGCCTTGGAGACTTCTTTTTTTGAAACTAATTATGACAAACAGGTCGATTCTGCCGATTTGACTCAGGTTATGCGTCAACAGTTAGAGTCAGGAATTTTATTCAATGCCACAGCGGTTAGAAAAGAAATTCAAAATGCTGGTTTGGGACAAATTAGGTTAAACCTTGATGGCTTCAAAGACATCGTTAGACTTCAGGATGGTAACGATGTATTAGACGCCTTAAATGATTCCTATAGCACTATAGGAAATGAAAACACTGCCATCATTGTTAGATCTAATAAAAGAGCGAATCTTTATAATCAACAAATCCGAACGAGAATATTATTTAATGAAGCTCAATTGTCTGTTGGGGACTACTTGATGGTTGTTAAAAACAATTATTTTTGGGTTAAACCCGAATCAGAAGCAGCCTTTATTGCCAATGGAGACACCATTGAGGTATTAGAGATTTTTAAATTTGAGTCATTGTACAATTTTGAATTTGCCCGGGTTAAAGCCCGTTTGGTCGATTATCCGAAAATGAAACCTTTTGAAACCGTATTGCTTCTCAACACTATTTCTGCGGAAACCCCAGCTTTGACTTATGAAGAAAATAATGAACTTTACAATGCCGTCAAAGAAGATTATGCTGGAGAGTCATCTAATTATAAAAGATTTTTAAAAATTAAACAAAACCCCCATTTTAATGCGCTTCAGGTCAAATTTTCCTATGCCATGACTTGTCATAAATCTCAAGGGGGTCAATGGGATACTGTGTTTATTGAACAACCATACTTACCAGATGGGCCAGACATCAACTATTACAGATGGTTGTATACCGCCATGACTAGAGCCCAGAATCGCCTGTATCTTTTAGGATTTGACCAGCTTTATTTTCATGAATAACCTCATGACTAAAAAACGATAATAATAGCTTAATTTTGAGTTTTACCATGCCAATGAAAATAATTGCAATGATTCCGGCCCGTTACGATGCCTCGCGCTTTCCCGGGAAATTGATGAAAAATCTGGGGGGTGAGCCAGTAATAGTACAAACCTATAGGGCCACCGTCAATACTAGTTTATTTGATGAAGTGTATGTTGTGACAGACAACGAACTTATTTTTAATGCGGTAGTTAACTCTGGAGGGAAGGCCATACGAAGCACAACAGATCATCAATCGGGAAGCGATCGCATTGCAGAGGCCGTCAGACAAATGGATGTTGATTTGGTGGTTAATGTACAAGGTGACGAGCCTTTTGCTGAGAAAAAAAGTCTGTCTAAACTCATTGCCGCTTTTGATCAAGACAAACGCAAAGAGATCGATTTAGCCTCCTTGATGGTAAGAATTATCCATAAAGATGAAATTCAGAGTCCGAATACGGTTAAGGTTATTACAGATTCAAATGGCTTAGCCCTATATTTTTCTCGCTATCCTATTCCATTTTCACGGGATAGTTCTGTGGACACTCAATTTTTTAAGCATAAAGGCGTTTATGCATTTAGGAAACAGGCATTGTTGGACTTTCAAAAGCTCGAGCCTCGACTTTTAGAATTGTCTGAAAAAATCGAATGTCTGAGGTTTCTTGAGCATGGCAGAAAAATACAGATGGTCGAAACGGATGTTGTGGGTATTGAAATTGATACCCCCGATGATCTGGTCGAAGCCGAAAAACTGTGGAATCGTAATACATCACCCCAATGAAATTGGCTTTTAGAAACATGACAATGGTACCCAGGGTTCTCTACGGAACTGGAGCTTTCGATCAGTTGACTTCTATTTTAGAGCCAAAACGCCTTAATCCTAGAGCACCATTTATTTTTCTCGTTGATGATGTTTTTACTCAATACCACGAATTCGTTCAAAGAATACCTATAGGTTATGAAGACGAAATTATTTTTGTTTCTACTTTGGAAGAGCCCACCACCAATCAAGTGGATGAATTAGTTCAACAAATCATTTTAAAATATAAGGAAATGCCCTCGGGCATAGTCGGAATAGGAGGTGGCTCAGTTATGGACTTGACCAAGGCTGTCTCTCTTTTACTGACTAATCACGGTAATGCTTCTGATTACCAAGGCTGGGACTTGATCCAAAACTCAGGCATATTTAGTGTTGGTATTCCCACAATATCGGGAACAGGCGCTGAGGTGTCGAGAACGGCAGTTCTTAAAGGCCCCGATATTAAATTAGGAATCAATAGTGATTTCACAACCTTTGACCAGGTGGTGTTGGATCCTGACTTGACCGCCGATGTCTCTAAAAACCAGTGGTTTTTCACCGGTATGGATTGCTTTATTCATTGTGTAGAATCGTTGAACGGTACTTTCCTGAACGCTTTTAGTCAAGCTCATGGGGAAAAAGCTATGGCACTTTGTCAGAATGTGTTTCTAAAATCGGCGCTTTCTGAATTAGAAAAACGAGAGCAGTTGATGATGGCGTCTTGGTTAGGAGGTGTAAGTATTGCTAACTCTCAAGTAGGTGTTGCTCATGCTTTGAGCTATGGATTGTCTTTCGTAAAGGGCATTAAGCACGGTCTGGGAAACTGCATTGTCATTGAACATTTAGACGCTTATTACCCAGAGGGAACTCAACTGTTTCGAAAAATGAGAGATTACCAGCAGATTGATATTCCCAAAGGAATTTGTGAAAATTTATCTGAAGACGAGTACCGTCAAATGACGAGAATAGCTCTTGGACTTTCTCCTTTATGGGAAAATGCCTTGGGTAAAAATTGGCAGTCCCAAGTCAATGAAAAGGTGGTAAGAGGGCTCTATGAAAAAATGTAATTAGTCATCCAACTCTTCCATAGTGTGATAGACCGATTGAACATCATCATCTTCTTCAATTTTATCTAATAGTTTTTCTATATCGGCTGCCTGTGCTTTATCTAGTGTTTTGGTAATTTGCGGAATACGTTCAAATCCAGAGGATAGAATTTCTATCCCTCTCGATTCAAGCTCTGACTGAAGTGCCCCGAAGGATTCAAAAGAGCCATAAATTATAATACCATCCTCGTCTTCAAATACTTCTTCTGCACCAAAATCGATAAGGTCAAAGGTCAGTTCTTCGATATCTAAACCTTCGGCATTTACCCTAAAATTGCAGGTGTGGTCGAACAAAAAGACGACCGATCCAGAGGTCCCAAGTGAGCCATCACATTTATTGAAATAGCTTCTAATATTGGCAACTGTTCTGGTATTATTATCAGTTGCCGTTTCAACTAAAATGGCAATACCGTGTGGCCCATAACCCTCAAACAATACCTCTTTAAAGTCACCTTGAGATTTGTCGGATGCCTTTTTGATAGCCCGATCAATATTGTCTTTAGGCATATTGACAGCTTTGGCATTTTGAATTACAGCGCGCAATCGAGAATTACTTGTAGGATCGGGGCCATTTTCCTTAACAGCCATCACGATGTCTTTACCGATGCGTGTAAAGGCCTTACTTATTGCCGCCCAACGTTTCATTTTCCGTGCTTTTCTGAACTCAAATGCTCTACCCATAGTTTGTTTTTTACAAAAATAAGCGGACTAAACCAATAATCCAATGCTTAGTTTTCATTGAGATAAATTCTGCTGCTGTTCAATTTCTTCTAAAAATTGTTGGGTTTGAAATTGAAGATGATTCGGCAATTTGTTGTTTTGAGGCAATACGGCTAAAAATCTGTCGTCGTTAGTCGTATAGACATACTTGATTTTACCGTTAGGGCGGTTTAGAGCTTTGATTAAATCTTTAAAAAAGTACTCATGATGCACCAAATCTGTACTCCCTAGATGATAAATACCAGTCAGGTTTTTGTTAATAATGTAGTGTAACTGTTGACACAGCTTTTGATCGGTTGTAATATTAACAATCAAATTGGGAAAAACTTCAATAGGCACATCGTTAATCAGGTGCTCTTTGATCTCAATCAATCGAGGTGATTGAAGTCCAAAAACCATGGGTAGTCTCGCAATGACCCAGTGTTTTTTCGGTAATCGCATCAGTAAATTTTCAATTTTAATTTTAAAATGACCGTAGATACTATTACTCATAGTTTTGTCTTGTTCGTAACTCGGAAACTTGCTGTAGGCATCGAAGACGTTGGCCGACGATAAGAAAACTATCTTGCAATTGGTCTTCAAAGCATAATCTGCGAGACATTCATGCGCATAGACTTGCTGGTTAAATGGTCCGCGTAGAGCCGAAATTACAACAGTAGGTCGGATAGTATCAAGAATAGCAGCGAGTTCATCCGTTGCTATATCGTAATGAAAGAAATGTTTGTTTTTTTCAAGACTTTTGCGCGCTGTAAAGTAGGTCCCATAGGTTTTGAAATATTGGCATAATTCTTTATAGAGAGCCTCTCCGAGAAATCCACTGGCTCCCAGAATTAGAATACGATTTTTTGGGGCTTTGTTGGTCAAATCTAGCTGTTAAGCTTGTTTTTGTAAAATGGAAGCTTGACTATTTTCGCAGGAATTTGATTTTTGCGGATTTGAACAAAAATAGTACTATCAAGAAGTGATTCTTCCGCCAGAACGTAGCCCAGTCCAATGCCTTTATTCATGCTTGGAGACATGGTTCCCGAGGTCACAATTCCAATTTCTTTACCTTCAGCATTGACAACAGGGTAGTCATGCCTCGGAATGCCTCGTTCTTCAAGCTCAAAAGCCACCAGTTTGCGTTTAGGGCCTTTTGTTTTTTCGACTAAAAGAGCATCACTGTTGGTAAATGTTTTGTTGAATTTGGTGATCCATCCAAGACCGGCCTCTATTGGAGAGGTAGTGTCATTTAAGTCATTACCGTATAAACAATAGCCCATTTCTAGTCTCAAGGTATCTCTAGCCGCTAAACCGATAGGAGCAATGCCATAAGAAGCTCCAGCATCGAAAACAGCATCCCAAACCTGTTTAACTTCTGAATTTTTGCAATAAATTTCAAAACCTCCAGATCCTGTGTAGCCAGTAGCCGATATAATCACATGCTCGATTCCCGCGAAATCGCCGACGACAAAATTATAATATTTGATGCCAGATAAATCCACACTACTCAAAGAGGACATGGCTTCTACGGCCTTTGGGCCTTGGATAGCTAACAAGGAATAGTCATCGGAAAGATTGCGCATTTCAGCACCTAGGGTATTGTGATCACTGATCCAATTCCAGTCTTTTTCAATATTACTGGCATTGACCACCAGTAAATAAGTTTGTTCTTTAATCCGATACACAATCAAATCATCAATGATACCATTGCTGTCATTAGGCATACAACTGTATTGTGCCATGCCTATTTCCAGTTTGCTGGCATCATTGGAGCACAGTTGTTGGATGAGCTCTAAAGCTTTTGGCCCTTCAATCAAAAACTCTCCCATATGAGACACATCAAATACACCAACGCCCTCTCGAACAACTTGATGTTCTATATTGACGCCAGCATATTGCACAGGCATCATGTAGCCAGCAAATGGAACCATTTTGGCTCCCAAGTTGATATGCGTTTGATGTAAGCTAATTTGTTTCATAAGGAGAATATTTAAGGGCAAAAGTAAGTATTTTGAGATTGTTCAAACTAGAAAATTTATGAAACAATCTGTATGCTTCGATTTCAAAAATCACCACAATCTATTTGAAAATATTGTAGAAACAAGACGGTATCGAAAATTCATTTAAAAAAATCAACATACCTCTGAGTCAACATCAAAAGGCTAGAGCAACTTCTCTAGCATTTTCCTGATAGCAGGATCAGATGGTCTCGGAGCATCAGCCGATACAATGTTACTTTCCTTGTCGACAAGAATAAATCTTGGAATACTATTTATGAGATAAGCTTTGATAAATTCAGACTCCCAAGCATTATCTGCAAAAACCTGATTCCCTCCAAGGTCTTTGTCGGCTATCATGGCAAGCCACTTGTCAAAATCTTTTTCCTGATCTATTGAAATACTTAAAAAGGTTAAATTCTTGTTCGTATAATTTTTTTGTAGTTTTTCCAGAGCAGGAATTTCAGCTATACAAGGACCGCACCACGTTGCCCATACATCGATATAAACAAAACTACCTTGGAAATCCTCGAGTGAAGAGAATGATCCATCGGCGTTTTTATACGAGGTAAAAATAGGGGAAGACGTTCCTGCTGGAAATTGCCTTAACAAATCCAGTTTAGCCTGGTGGTAATCTTTATAAGATTGTTGCATGGCAACAAATTGTTTGTCAAAATCAGCTAAAAAATCAGAATTAAGTGATGGGAAGGCTAGTTTTAACGAATCGAATGACTTTTGCAAGCTTACAAAAGCAGCATCAAAATCTTCGACACTAAAGGAGAATATATCCTCAGGCAAGTGGGTTGCGGGGAGTAAGGCGTTGGCGATCATAAAATTATTTTTATCTGCTGCATCGCCCTTAAAAGAGAGTGTTTCGTCGAATTGGTCGGAGTCTAATTCAAAATGGACTTGCTGCCCGTTTTCAAGGTACATTTGACCGTACTCTTGGCCTATTTGAAATAAATACATGCCTTGAGTAATTTTAAGGGTGTCTTGAAATGTCCCGTCTTTAGCAATTGCGAGGACTTTTTCATATCCTTCGCGATTGAATACTTTAATTTCGTTGTTATCTCGGACGTTGGTGATCGTGCCAGATAGACTAGCAGCGTCTTTTGGATTTGTTTCGCAAGAAAAAAGAATGGCAGTACCAATGAGGAAATAAAAAAGATTTTTCATCTGAGATTCGTTTTGAGGGACGAAATTAACCTAATTTCAAAAAATACATTAGTTTTAGATCGAATAATTCAGAACTGATTTAGCATTGAAACAGAAATTAATTTTATCCACCCACCTTGATTTGAGAATGCTTCTAGAGGTATCAAACCAACCGATTCAATTGGAGTTGTCAGAAGATTCGAAACAAAAGGTAATTACTAATAGAAAGTACTTAGAAACTGTTTTAAATGACTCAGAAAGGATTATTTATGGCGTCAACACCGGATTTGGAGCCTTACACAATCATGTCATTTCAAAGTCTGATTTGAATCAATTACAAGAAAATCTAGTGCTTTCTCATGCTTGTGGCATGGGTGAGGAAGTGCCCAGTAAAGTTGTTCAATGGATGCTGTTATTAAAAATTCAGTCTTTGAGTTTGGGATATAGTGGTGTTCAACTACAAACTGTGCAGTATTTGGTCGACTTCTACAATACCGGAATTACACCAATTGTATTTACTCAAGGGTCCCTCGGGGCTTCTGGTGATTTGGCGCCTTTAGCGCATTTGAGTTTGCCTCTTTTAGGTTTTGGAAAAGTGAGATATAAAAATAAATTATTAAATGCTTCAACATTATTAAACCAACTGAGTCTGCAACCTCTGACATTAGGAGCAAAAGAGGGTTTGGCCTTATTGAACGGAACACAGTTCATGACAGCCTATGGGGTTCAAATTTTACTTAAATCCCTCCGCCTATCCTATTTATCTGATTTAATCGCGGCTCTTTCAATGGAAGGCTTTATGGCGCGTCAGTCTCCCTTACATGAGGCATTGCATTTATTGAGGCCTCATAATGGGCAAATAAAAACGGCAGCAAGAATTACTGAGTTTCTGCAAGATAGCCCCATGATGTCTCAGCCCAGAGTAGGCACTCAGGACCCTTATTCATTTCGTTGTGTGCCACAAGTGCACGGCGCTACCAAAGATGCACTCGATTATGTCTCAAAAATCATTGTAACAGAAATAAACTCTGTCACAGACAATCCCACTGTTTTTGATAGTCTAGATGAAGTGATATCTGGAGGAAATTTCCATGGACAGCCTTTGGCTTTGGCACTTGACCACCTCAAGATTGCCATGGCTGAATTGGGCAGTATTTCCGAGCGTCGTACCTACCAATTGTTGTCTGGCTCAAGGGGTTTGCCCTTGTTTTTAGTTAATGAACCGGGCTTGAACTCCGGTTTTATGATATCTCAATACACAGCGGCAAGTATAGTGTCAGCGAATAAACAACTGGCGACTCCGGCGAGCATAGATTCAATACCTTCGTCCAATGGGCAAGAAGATCATGTCAGCATGGGTGCAAATGCGGCCGTACAGGCCTATGATTTGGTCAACAACCTAGAAACTCTTTTAGCCATTGAGCTATTGTGTGCATCTCAGGCTCTGTTTTTTAGATCTGAAAAATGTTCTGATTTTGCCCAAAGCTTTCTTGATACTTTTAGGGAACAGACAGGGTTTGTTGAAAAAGACGCCTTGATGCATGATCACATGCAAGCCGCAGTCAAATTTATTCAATCTGTCCAAATCGACACTGACCTACTGTTGGATTAAGACTATTCCTTTGGTGCCTTTGGTTGTTTCTTCTTTTTGATGTTAACATTCAAGCCGTCCTTTGATTCATTAACGGCTAGCAGGATAGTATCGCCTTCTTGTAATTTGGATTTAATAATTTCTTCTGCCAATGTATCCTCAACATACTTTTGAATCGATCGCTTTAGAGGACGCGCACCAAACTCTTTGTCGAATCCTTTTTCAGCAATAAAATCCTTGGCATCATCCGACAACTTCAGATTATAGCCCAGTTGATCGAGTCTACTGTAAAGCTTGGTTAATTCAATGTCGATAATTTTATCAATATCGGCTCTTTCCAACGCGTTAAACATCACAACATCATCGATTCTATTAAGGAACTCAGGGGCAAAGCTCTTCTTTAAAGCATTTTCAATAACACTTTTGGCATGAGATTTTTCTTGAGATTTTTGAGCTGAAGTTCCAAATCCAACGCCCGAGCCAAAGTCTTTAAGTCTTCGCGCACCTATATTGGAGGTCATGATCAGTACTGTGTTGCTGAAATTGATTTTTCGACCTAAACTATCGGTGAGGTAACCATCGTCTAGTACTTGTAAGAGCATATTAAAAACATCGGGATGTGCTTTTTCTATTTCGTCAAGTAGTACAACGGCATAAGGTTTGCGTCTAATTTTTTCAGACAGTTGCCCACCTTCTTCATAACCAACATACCCTGGAGGTGCACCTATCAATCTTGAAATGGAAAATTTCTCCATGTATTCACTCATATCAATTCGCACTAAGGCATCTTGGCTGTCAAACAATTCGGAGGCTAATATCTTGGCCAATTGAGTTTTCCCAACACCAGTTTGACCAAGGAAAATAAATGAGCCTATCGGTTTGTTAGGATCTTTTAATCCTGCGCGATTTCTTTGAATAGCCCTTACGACTTTCGAAACGGCTTCGTCTTGACCAATCACTTTGCCCTTTATGCGCTCTGGGAGTTCAGCAAGTTTACTCAGTTCGGCCTGAGCTACACGCGTTACAGGTATACCAGTCATCATTGAAACGATGCCGGCAACATGAGTCTCAGTTACAACTTCGCGATGTGATCTCGACTCTGCTTCCCATTCGTTTTGGGCATCGCCCAGCAGTCGCTCGAGTCTTTTTTCGTCATCTCGCAATTTTGCAGCTTCTTCGTACTTCTGTCTTTTTACTACACTAGATTTAGATTCCCTGACCTCTTCCAATTGTTTTTCGAGTTCGACAATTTGCTCAGGAACATCAATATTAGTGATATGTACGTGAGAACCCGCCTCATCTAAAGCGTCAATGGCTTTATCTGGCAGAAAACGGTCTGTCATGTAGCGATGTGTCAATTTGACACATGCCTGTATGGCCTCATCTGTATACTCCACGTTATGATGGTCTTCGTATCTAGATTTGATGTTATTGATTATCTCAATAGTTTCGTCCACAGATGTGGGTTCAACAATGACTTTCTGGAAACGGCGCTCTAGGGCACCATCTTTCTCAATATATTGTCTGTACTCGTCTAAAGTGGTAGCTCCAATGCATTGAATTTCCCCGCGGGCTAAGGCAGGTTTGAACATATTTGAGGCGTCCAAACTTCCTGTCGCGCCACCTGCACCCACGATAGTGTGAATTTCATCAATGAATAAGATGATGTCATCATTTTTTTCTAGTTCGTTCATGACAGCCTTCATCCTTTCTTCGAACTGCCCCCGGTATTTTGTGCCAGCTACTAATCCTGCCAAATCCAAGGTTACTACCCGTTTGTTGAATAACACTCGCGACACATTTCTTTTGATAATTCTAATAGCCAAACCCTCTGCGATTGCGGATTTACCAACCCCAGGTTCACCAATTAATAAAGGATTGTTTTTCTTTCTACGACTCAAAATCTGTGAGACGCGCAATATTTCGCTTTCACGACCTACTACAGGGTCAAGTTTATTTTCTTCAGCTAGTGCGGTAAGATCTCGCCCAAAATTATCCAACACAGGTGTTTTTGACTTTTTGGCACTGGGTTTTGATTTGATTGGTGAGGGGTTAGGTTCTTCTGCAAACTGATCCTCATCGTCGCTGTCCGGAAAGGAAGACCCTTTGGTTTCATTGATGTCGTCCTCCTCATCTTCTGAAATCAGAAATTTAAATTGTTCCTTAACCCTGTCGTAATCCACATTGAGTTTTAGTAATAATTTTGTGGTTGGATCA